>TARA_R110002033_G_scaffold8962_2_pt1 | contig 169166 bp, 154 predicted proteins | sample TARA_R110002033 | Tara Oceans TARA_R110002033 (sample SAMEA4397051) | marine metagenome | biome: Polar Biome; feature: [SRF] surface water layer (ENVO:00010504); material: water (ENVO:00002006), including particulate matter (ENVO:01000060) such as... | depth 5 m | reverse complement strand
GTGAGGAGCATAAAAAAGCTTGCGCTTAAACAGAGTATCTACAATGAAAGCTTCGCTTTCAGCGGCACATTACGCTTCGCTCATGATGCCCTACGCCCCCCAGTTTCCATTATGAAGTCAGTTCGACGCGACGAAGTTGCGCGACTTTATGGAGTTTCAGAGTCATTGTTTGACGAGCTATCTCCCACCGAATAAACAATCTATGCCTTACGATAAAAATCGTCTTGCCAAACTGATAATAAACAAAGCGAATCAGACGTTTGGGCGATAGCCCGATAAAAGATTTTTTGGTTACTTTTGCATCGATTGGCAAAAGTTACACGCCCAGCAGGGCGGCATAAAAGGTTGGGAATACAAAGCGTTTGAATGGAAACAAAAGTACGGGGTCAAATCCAAGTCTCTATGATGAAGTCAGTTCGACGCAATCCTGATTGCGCGACTCTATGGAGCTTCAGAGTCAGTTAAAAATGCCCTTTCTTAATCCTTCAAAAACAATCTATGCTTTACGATAAAAATCGTCTTATCAAACTTAATAATAAACAAAGTGAATCAGACGTTTGGGCGACAGCCCGATAAAAGATTTTTTGGTTACTTTTTCATCGATTGGCAAAAGTTACCCGCCCAGCAGGGCGGAATAAAGGTTGGGAATGCAAAGCGTTTGAATGGAACCAAAGAAAACAAAAAAAAGCCCCGCAGGGCGGGGCTATAAAACTAGGGAGTGACTACGATAAGGTCACGCGCTGCTTTTACACAGCATTCTGATCTGGCGCTGCATTAAGAAACACAACACCAAACGCAGACTGTTTTCCCGTTACGCCATGTCTGGTATTACTGCGACGTAACGGGAAGATTTCTTTAAATGGCTTTGTTGTTCAATTCGGTATTTTTCAATACTTCATCAAGGTGTAACCAAGTTTCGATGACAGTGTCTGGGTTAAGAGACATGCTTTCGATACCTTGCGCTACAAGCCAGTCGGCGAAGTCGGCGTGGTCAGATGGGCCTTGGCCACAGATACCAACGTATTTACCTTGTTCGCGACAGGCGGTGATCGCCATTTTTAGCAGTTTTTTGACTGCTGGATTGCGTTCGTCGAATTTGTCTGCGATTAATCCTGAGTCGCGGTCAAGTCCAAGTGTTAGTTGGGTTAAATCGTTTGAACCGATTGAGAAGCCGTCGAAGTATTGTAGGAACTCGTCTGCCAGTAGGGCGTTAGACGGAAGTTCGCACATCATGATGACTTTTAGGCCGTTTTCACCGCGAGCTAAGCCTTGTTCCGCAAGCAGTTCGGTAACTTGTTGCGCTTCTTCCAAGGTACGAACAAATGGGATCATAATTTGTACGTTGGTTAAGCCCATTTCGTTACGAACGCGGCGGATGGCTTCACATTCTAGAGCGAAGCAATCGCGGAACGAGGCGTCGATGTAACGCGCGGCGCCACGGAAGCCAAGCATTGGGTTTTCTTCGTCTGGTTCAAACAACGGACCACCAACAAGGTTGTGGTATTCGTTTGATTTAAAGTCGGACAAGCGCACGATGACTGGTTTTTTAGAGAAAGAACAAGCCAGTGTTGCGACGCCTTCGACCAGTTTGTCGACGTAGAATTCCACTGGGCCATTGTAGCCGGCGATGCGGTGGTTGATCTCTTCTTGCAGTGCTGGTGTCATTTCTGCGTAGTTCAGCAAGGCTTTCGGGTGAATGCCGATCATGCGGTTGATGATGAATTCTAATCGCGCCAAGCCAATACCTGCGTTTGGTAGCATGGCAAAGTCGAAGGCGCGGTTTGGGTTACCCACGTTCATCATGATTTTTACTGGCAATTCAGGCATGTTGCCTACTTCAGAGGTGATGATGTCGAATGGCAGTTCGCCTTGGTAAACAAAGCCCATGTCGCCTTGCGAGCAAGAGACTGTGACGATTTGGCCATCTTTCAATACATCTGTTGCGTCGCCACAACCAACGACTGCTGGAATACCTAGTTCACGTGCGATGATCGCTGCGTGACAAGTACGGCCACCACGGTTGGTCACAATAGCAGAAGCGCGCTTCATGATAGGTTCCCAATCTGGATCGGTAATGTCGGTAACCAGAACGTCGCCCGGTTGGATGCGATCCATTTCGGTAATAGAGGACAATACTTTCACTGCGCCTGTGCCGATTTTGTGACCAATGGCGCGGCCGGTGATCATGACCTGAGAGGTTTTCTTTAGATTGTAACGTTCCATGCTTTGGGCATTGGCTTGGCTACGAACGGTTTCTGGACGCGCTTGAACAATATAGATTTTGCCGTCGATGCCGTCTTTCGCCCACTCAATGTCCATAGGACGTTTGTAGTGTTTTTCAATGATGCAGGCTTGGCGAGCAAGATCTTGAATCTCGTCGTTAGTCAGTGCAAAACGGTTTTGGTCATCCAAAGCGACTGGAACGATTTTAACGAATTCTTCGCTGCCCGCTTCGGCGTATTCCATTTTTTGTGCTTTGCTGCCTAGGCTCTTACGCACAACAGAAGGGCGGTTTGCAGCCAGTGTTGGTTTGTGTACGTAGTATTCATCAGGGTTGACGGTGCCTTGTACAACCATTTCACCAAGACCATAAGCGGCAGTTATGAAAACCACTTCGTCAAAGCCAGATTCCGTGTCTAGAGTGAACAGCACGCCAGAAGCGCCGATGTCACTGCGTACCATTTTTTGAATACCTGCGGACAAAGACACTCCTTGGTGTTCAAAGCCTTGGTGAACGCGGTAAGAAATCGCACGGTCGTTAAATAGGGAAGCAAAAACGCGTTTGATAGAGGCTTTGATGTCTGCCAAGCCTTTCACGTTTAGGAAAGTTTCTTGTTGGCCTGCAAAAGACGCATCTGGCAAATCTTCTGCTGTAGCAGAAGAGCGCACTGCAAATGATGTATCGTCTGCGTTGTCGTCACAAAGTGTTGCGAAAGCTGCTTCGATTTCTTGGTCAAATTCTGCTGAGAAAGTGGCGTCTTCAATCCATTGGCGAATCTTTACGCCAGTTTCAGCAAGGGCGTGAACATCGTCCACATCCAATGCGTCTAGTGCTTGATGGATTTTTTCGTCAAGGCCGCTTTCTGTGATGAAGCTTTGATAAGCATAGGAAGTAGTTGCGAAACCGTTAGGTACTTGAATACCAAGGTCTGTCAGGTTGGAAATCATTTCACCTAAAGAGGCGTTTTTCCCGCCTACTTCACCGACATCTTCCATATGAAGATCTTTAAACCACTTAATAAATTTGCTCACAAGAGACTCCAATTATTTTTTTCTTATTAAAAGAATTTGGCTGGTTGGCCAAAAGATGGCTGGTTTGCCAAGTGGACTTCAGACGCTCATCAAATTGCTGTGTGCTCTTGTCAAAGCGCTTGGTCTGAGTTCATTGTATGTAGGGTAGTTGCTTTGAATAAAATCGATTATTCGATGTAGTTTTATTTCAATCGAAAAAACGAATGTCGTTAGATAACAACAAAAATGGGAAAAAACGCATGAAAGTGTATTTTGTATCAGACGGGACAGCGATCACGGCTGAGGTATTTGGGTCAGCAATGTTGTCGTTTTTTGACGTGGCGGTAGAGACCAAAAGTGTGCCTTTCTTGGGCACCAAAGATCAGGCAGAAGGCTTGAAGCAACAGATCAATTTGGAAGTGCAGCAAGGTGTTGCTTTGCTGGTATTTTATACTATTTCCGATGTGGCAATCCGCGAGATTATCGATTCTTGTAATTGCCATTGTTACAATTTGTTTGGTGATTTGTTGTCGCCGATTGAGCAAGCCTTAGGTGTCAAGGCTCAGCCGACAGCACAAAAAGCTCATGGTATGAAAGAGGGCGTTTACGATGGTCGAATAGACGCTATTAACTATGCTTTGGCGAATGATGACGGGGCTTCAGTGAAGAATTTTGCCGAGGCAGATATTATCTTGCTGGGAGTGTCTCGCTCTGGCAAAACGCCAACCAGTTTGTATTTGGCGATGCAGTACGGTATCAAGGCAGCAAACTATCCGATCACTGAAGATGATTTTTCCACGCCCGGTTTGCCTAAGGTGTTAAAGGATCATAAGAAGAAGCTGTTTGGTTTAACCATAGAAGCTCAGCGCTTACATGAGATTCGTACTGGTCGAATGGCGGCAAGTAAGTATGCCTCGGCTCGTCAATGTCGCTATGAAGTAGACGAAGTGGAGTCTTTATATCGCCAAGAACGCATTCCTTTTTTGAATTCGACAAAACTGTCTGTGGAAGAAATTTCCACCAAAGTGATGGCTGAAATGAATTTGGTGCGTCATAGGCAATAAAAATGCTTGGCGGAATGATCAGATAATTCGATGGGTTCATCGTTTTTGCTTGAAATTTAGACAATTAAGTAATGAAAATATTTCGCTTAGGCTAAAATGGCATTACAAATGCTTGTAAAAGACAGACAAATATCGAGTCATAAGGGCTATTTGTTGTGTAATTACCAAATTAACTCGAAGAGAGTGTGCAGATAATGCTAAGAGCTACGCTAACTTCGAGAGTATTTGGTGAATATGCTCTATAATGACGATTAATTGAGCGCGACAGTGACTCGGCAAAAGTGGCTTATTAGAAGTGACTTGTCAGAAATGGCTTATCAGAAGTGATAGCGAGTACTGCAAATGTTCTAAATAGTGAGATGTTCATATTTCTATTTTATAAAAGGGCGTCTTATTGAAAAAACCAAGGATAAAAATACATTGAGTAATAAAAAAATTAACGATCCACACATGCAGCGAGAAGCGTCTAAGTACGATAACCCCGTACCAAGCCGTGAATTCATTCTAGAGTTTCTTGCCACCCAAAATAAAAGCATGGGTCATTTAGATTTATGCAAAGAGTTTTCGCTGACTGGCGAAGACGAAATCGAAGCCCTCCGTCGTCGTCTCATCGCTATGTGCCGAGACAATCAAATGACTAGCAACCAAAATGACGAATACTCGCCGATTTTAGAAAGTGACCTAATTGAAGGTTACGTTCAAGGCAATAAAGAAGGTCATGGTTTCTTGTTGCGTCAAAGTGATGACGATATTTTCCTATCTGCCCGTCAAATGCAGAACGTGATGGATGGCGATAAAGTAAAAGTACGTCTTTCTGGACGTAGTGTTAAAGGTCGCTTAGATGGTGTGGTTGTTGAAGTCATAGAGCGAAAGCACAGCCAATTGGTTGGCCGCTACTATGAAGAAAGCCGCACTGCTTTCGTTACACCAGAAAATCCACGTATTGCCCAAGATATCTTGATCACCACAGAATCTGGTTTAACACCAACACATGGTCAATATGTATTAGCAGAAATCGTTACCTACGCTGAGCGCGGCAAACCAGCTCAAGGCTTAGTTAAAAAAGTCCTTGGCGACTTTATGGCGCCAGGCGTTGAGATCGAAGTGGCGATGCATCGTTATGAAATTCCTAACGAGTGGCCAGCAGCAGTCGAAAAGCAAATCAAAAATTTCAAAACAGAAGTCGCTGACGAAGACAAAGAACATCGTGTTGATTTGCGTGACACGCCTTTTGTTACTATCGATGGCGAAGACGCGCGTGACTTTGATGACGCGGTTTATTGTGAAAAAACACCGGGCGGTTGGAAGTTGTTTGTTGCCATTGCCGACGTTTCTCATTATGTGAAGAAAGACACGGCACTAGATGAAGAAGCCATTGTGCGTGGTAACTCGGTCTATTTCCCAGGTCGCGTTATACCTATGTTGCCGGAAGTCTTGTCGAATGGTTTGTGTTCACTTAACCCAGACGTAGATCGTTTGGCGATGGTAGCCGAAGTATCCTTGACTACTAAAGGCAAGATGCGCGGCTTCAAGTTTTATGAAGGCATTATTCGTTCTCATGCTCGTCTAACATACAGCAAAGTCGCGAAAATGATCGACGATGAGCCAGAAGAGCAAGGTATTGAGCTACGTGAACGTTATGCGTCTATTGTGTCGCATATCGATGACTTAAAAGGTTTGTATCATGTCTTGAAGGGGTCTCGTGATGAACGTGGTGCGATGGAATTCGATACGATCGAAACTCGCATGGTGTTTGACGAGAATTCTAAGATTGAACACATTATTCCGGTTGAACGTAACGACGCTCATAAGCTGATTGAAGAATGTATGTTGTGCGCCAACGTGGCGGCAGCAGAGTTGTTGATTAGCGCAGATTTGCCAGCCTTGTTCCGTGTTCACGAAGGTCCAAAAGACGACCGTTTGTTAACCTTGCGTACTTACCTTGGTTTGCTGGGTTTAGAGCTAACTGGTGGCACTAAGCCAACACCAGCAGATTACGCGGCATTATCTGAAGGCATTAAAGAGCGTGCGGACGTTCGTAGTATTCAAACAATGATGCTGCGTTCTATGTCTCAGGCTGTGTATCAAGCGGATAACTTGGGCCACTTTGGTTTGAATTACGAAGCTTATACTCACTTTACGTCGCCAATTCGTCGTTACCCAGATTTGTTGGTTCACCGCGCGATTCGTTATTTGATTCGTGGTGAAGGCCGTCCAACTGTGCGTCAGGCGCATCGTGTGGCAGGCAGCCCAGAACTAAAAGAACGTAAAATCTACGGTTACACTCATGCGGATATGGATGGTTTAGGGGATTCTTGTTCCTTGACTGAACGTCGCGCTGACGAAGCAACTCGTGATGTAGAAGCTTGGTTGAAATGCCAGTATGTTGAACAGCACTTGGGCGAACCGTTTGAAGGTGTCGTTACCGCAGTGACTTCGTTTGGTTTGTTCGTTGAACTGCAAGGTTTGTTTGTCGATGGTTTGGTGCATATTTCAGGGCTTGGACAAGATTACTTTGTTCACGACATGGAGCATCAGGCGATTATTGGTGAACGAACGGGTCGTGTATTCCGCCTTGGCGATACGTTGAAAGTTCGAGTATCTAGTGTGAACTTGGAGCAACGTAAGATTGATCTGAGTTTGGATGAAAGCGCAGCGCGTCAACCACGTAAAAAAGTGGAACGTAATGAAATGACCGAACTTGAAATGCAATTGGCTCAGTTGCCGCCTATTGAGTTGGGTGGTCGTCCTAAGCCGAAGTCCGCTGCAAAAGTGGAAGGCGATAAGTCTAAAGACGGCAAATCAGCCAAAGATGGCAAAGAGTCGGATGGCAAGGCAAAGAAAAAACGTCGTCCACCCGTTTCAAAAGGCAAACGCATTAGACAGAAGAAATCGTCTTCTGCCGCGGCAGCGAGCGGTAAACCAGCTTCTGCAGCAGCGAAAAAGCCGAAGAAGCCAAAAAAGCCGAAAAAGAATAATGCTAAGCCAAAAGCAAAAGACTGATCAGAAGCTGTGAACTGAGCTTTATAGATGAATAACTTTCTAGATAAGTAAAAGGGGGCGTATGCCCCCAAATTAATAGAGTAAAAGATGTCAGATTTAGAATGGATATACGGCATACATGCCGTGGAAAATGCGTTGAACCAACAGCCAGAACGTATCAAAGAGGTGCGTTTTCAAGAAGGCCGTGACGATAAGAAAACTCAGCGTTTAATGCAGCTTTGTAAAGCCAATAAAGTGCGTCATAGCGTTGTTGCCCGCCGCGATCTCGATCAGTTGTTTACCTCAAATAAAGATCGTGTGGTTCACCAAGGTGTGGTTGCTTATACCACGATGAACAAAGCGGGTAATGAAGCGGACTTGCATACGCTAGTCGCTGGTTTAGATGAAACGCCGCTGATTATTATTCTAGATGGCGTGACGGATCCGCATAACTTGGGCGCTTGTTTGCGTAGTGCTGACGCAGCTGGTGCTCATGCGGTTGTCATGCCAAAAGACAATTCTGCGCCATTGAATGCAACGGTAAGTAAAGTAGCTTGCGGTGCTGCAGAAAGTATTCCTGTTTATGCGGTGACCAACCTTGCTCGCACCATGAAGAAGTTGCAAGACCAAGGTATCTGGATCTTTGGCACAGCTGGCGAAGCGACACAAACCATTTATGAGCAAGACTTAACCATTCCGACGGCTATTGTGATGGGCGCAGAAGGTGATGGCATGCGTCGTTTGACTCGTGAGCAATGTGATTATCTAGTGAAACTGCCTATGGCTGGTGTGGTTTCTAGTTTGAATGTGTCTGTAGCGACAGGTGTTTGTCTCTACGAAGTAGTGCGTCAGCGCGCTGTTAAGGCCAAAGGTTAAGGGGCATCAAGCCTTGTTTAAGCAATTTAATATTCCCGCACCTTCGGCAATTATTGCTGAAGAGTTACAACACAAAATTGATAACAAAACTAAGCCGTTAGGCGCGCTAGGAGAGTTGGAAAGCATTGCTTTTCAGCTTGGGAAGATTCAGCAAACGTTAACGCCTGATACGTCAAAACCTAAGATGATCATCTTTGCCGCTGATCATGGTGTTGTCGCTCAGGGCATTAGTTTGTTTCCTCAAGAAGTGACACCGCAAATGGTTATGAACTTCTTGATGGGTGGTGCCGCCGTGAGTGTTTTCTGCGATCAACATAAGGTACCGTTGCGAATCGTTGATGTGGGTGTTAATGCAGAATTAGCTGCGCATCCTTTATTAGGTGCGCGCAAAGTAGCATTTTCATCTCAGGACTTTAGTCAACAAGCCGCAATGACAACGCAGCAGTTAGAAAAAGCGATTCAAGCGGGTGTTGACGAAGCGAACCTTGCCATTGATGACGGCGTGAACTTGTTGATGTTCGGTGAGATGGGCATCGGTAACACTTGCGTGTCTTCTTGCATGATGACGGCGTTAATTGGTGTTAGTGCGACAGACAGCACTGGACGTGGTACTGGATTGGATCTTGCCGGGGTTTCCCATAAAGCGCAGGTTATTGAGCAATCATTAAAACGTGCTGAACAAGATACAGGCCAAATGATACCTGACTGGAGTGCACAAACTCTTGCAGAGCAAGTCGGTGGTTTTGAGATTTTGGCCATGGCGGGTGCGATGTTGCAATCGGCTCAGCGTCAAACGGCCTTTGTGGTGGATGGTTTTATCTGTTCTGTGGCTTTGCTGTTTGCACAAAAAGTCGCTCCGAATGTGCGTGAATATGCTATTTTTGCTCATCAATCGAATGAAAAAGCCCACAAGATGCTGCTCGATCATTTGAATGCGGAACCTATTTTGTCATTAGATCTGCGTTTGGGTGAAGGTTCTGGTGCTATTTTAGCTTATCCATTAATCAACAGCGCGTGTCTGTTTTTGAATAAGATGGCGAGCTTTGAAAGTGCAGGCGTGAGTGATTCTAAATAGATTTCGTTCGAATAGGCTACTGGCCAATAGAAACAAATAACTAGATAAGCAGAAATAAAATGAAAGGCATGATTATTGGCCCTTATTGGCAAGGCTTTAAACGTAGCCTTGTCACCTATACTCGAATCCCTCTGAAAGTGGATTGGAGTGATGATATAAAGCACATCCCAGCGGTGTGCTTTTTACCATGGATCGGTTTGGTTGTCGGTTTACTGAGCGCTTGGCCATTATGGTTTGATTGGTCAACGTCGTTGCAAGCTCTATTTATGTTGTTAACCGCGGTGTTATTAACCGGTGGATTTCACGAAGATGGTTTGATGGACAGCTGTGATGGGTTGATTGGTGGCTGGGACAAAGAGCAACGCTTGTCGATCATGAAAGATTCGCGCATTGGAAGCTATGCCGCCTTGTCTATTTGGTTTTCTTTGTCGTTAAAGTGGGTGCTGCTGAGCGAATTATTACAGGTGATTCCTGATTCGTTTCTAGGCTTTGTTTACACCTTAAGTGGTTGGTGTGTTGTACATGTTATCGCTAGATTCATACCTATCGTGCTAATGAATACGCTAGATTATGTGACCATGGGGCAAAGCAAGGCATCTAGCATGATTGCTAAGTTGAATCCTAGTCAGTGGCTGGTGGCGTTGGTGCCATGTTTATTGGTTGGTGTGTTGGCGTTTAATTTGTTTGATTTGATTCTTACCTTTATTTTTGCCGCCGTTTTAGTCTTTTTGATGCGCCTGTATTTACGTAAAAAAATTGATGGCTTTAATGGTGATACCTTAGGTGCGAGTGAACAGATAGGTGAAATATTTGTTGTCTTATGTCTGTTGGTATCTTATTCATGAAGCTTTATTTGATTCGACATCCAAGGCCAGAGGTTAAGAAAGGTCTGTGTTACGGTGATATGGATGTACCACTTGCCGATGGTTGGGAAGAGGGAGCACAAGCATTAAAAAATGCTTTGTCGATCGAGTTTGATGGCGAGTCAAATGTGTGTTTTCACAGTCCGTTAAGCCGAGCAGCACGATTAGCTGAACATATTGGTGATGGCAAATCACAAGTTGTTGAAGCACTAAAAGAACTGGATTTTGGTGATTGGGAAGGATTGTGTTGGCAAGATATTCCAAAGCAAGAAATAGATCTGTGGGCTGACGACATTGTGCTCTCCGCGCCTTATAATGGTGAATCGCTGCAAGTTGTAGCTGATCGCGTTTGGCGATGGTGGCTATCGGTGAAAGATATGCCGATGGAGAATTGTGTATTGGTTGCCCATTCTGGTGTCATCAAGGTATTTGTCAGCATGCTCTGTCAGTGGCCTTTGGATCAATGTCACCGAATAGATGTGGGCTTCAGTAGTTTGACGGAGTTTTTCATTCAGGGAGATTTGGTTATGTTAAAGCGTTTGGGTGCTGGTGACTGGGTATCTAGTCAATAACGGGTGCTTTTTAATGTTGGATTTGGTATTCGCCAAATCGTCTTAGGTTCGATTGAGAAAAAATAAAAAATGTTGCTATATCTTTTGGGTATGTTTGGGATTGCTGCGTTTGCAATCACAGGGGTTATTTCGTCCGGTAAAAAAGACATGGATCTTTTTAGCGTGGTATTCCTTGGTATGGTGACATCCTTGGGTGGTGGTACGATTCGAGACACGGTGCTATCTGTTGAAACGGTTTATTGGGTAAAAGACACGTCTTACTTATGGGTGGCGTTTTTGTCTTCAACCTTGGCGTTTTTTACGGTTCGATTCATCGAAGATAGACAAACCGTTTTTCATTATGCTGATTCATTTGGTTTGGCTCTTTTTACAGTTGTTGCAACGGAAAAAGTGCTGAACCTAGGTTTCCCGCCAACCATTGCTATCACTATGGGTATTATCACTGGTGTGGCTGGCGGCATTATTCGTGATGTTTTGAGTCATCGTCCGCCTTTGGTTTTAGGACGAGAGTTTTACGCAACCCCAGCATTTTTAGGTGCTTTGTTATTAGTACTACTTGAAAAAAACGTACCGACACATGAGTTTAACTCGATTTACGCGGTGGCTTTAGTCTTTATACTAAGAGTGTTCGCGATACATAAAGATTTGTATTACCCAAGTTGGTTGTTGTACAAGAAAAAGTAGTACAAGAAAAAACAGTACAAAAAAATGACATTAAAGAGACAAATTATGACGGATCCTTCTCCTGAACAAAAAGTCACAGAGCAACATGTAGAACAAGCAGAAAAGAACGAAGCGCGCTTGTTGAAGAAAAAGGCGGTTGTTGATCAACGTATTGCTGCGGCAACGGAAGAGCGTGGCGTAACCATTTTATTAACCGGTAATGGCAAAGGTAAAAGCTCTAGCGCCTTTGGTACCATGGCTCGTGCTTTGGGTCATGGGCAAAAAAGTTCGGTGATTCAGTTTATAAAAGGGCGCAAGGCGACTGGCGAACAATTGTTCTTTGGCTCTCATCCATTAGTTGATTTTCATGTCATGGGGCATGGTTTTACGTGGGAAACACGTAATCCAGAGTTGGAAAAAGAAGCCGCTGAACAAGCGTGGGCCTTGGCTAAGAGTGTTTTGTCTGATCCCAGTGTGCATTTTGTTTTGTTGGATGAAATCACCTACATGTATAAATATGGCTATTTAAACGAAGACGATTTGATTGCCGCATTGAATTCTCGTCCAGCTCATCAAAACGTAATGATGACAGGTCGTACAGCACCACGCGTTTTGTTAGACAGTGTTGATACGCACAGTAAAATTGCCAATGAACGTCACGCTTTTGCAAATGGCGTAAAAGCTCAAGTTGGAATTGAATGGTAGTTCGCATCGCGAGCTACTTTTTCTGATTCATTTTATTTCCCTCTCTTTACCTTTCTTTTTTGTCTACGGCTTTGATCTAACCTGATCCTTCATAATGTAAAAAATGCGTTCAAATGAGATTTATTCTCAAATTAGCTGGATTTTTTAAAATTCTTTTACGATAATGATTCTCATTAAGTTCTATTTAGTATCATAACATATCGTGGAGGAAACAATGCAAGACTGGGAGCGTTTAACGAGACAAGCTAACCGGGCTTATTCAAATCATGCTTTTACTGATGCTGTGGATTTAAATCGACAGGCATTGATGCAAGCAGAGCGTTCATTCGATGAAGATTTTTATCGAGATGCTGAATCTGCTGTAGCAGCTGCTGCCGTGAGTTTTTTGAATATTGCCGAATCTTATACTGCCTTGGGTGACTTTATTTCCGCCAACACTCAATTTGAAAGTGCGGTAAATTTCTTACAAACCATTATTGCCCGGCCTGATATGGATGATGAACAGCGTGATCTCATTATGAGAACGGCAACTCATATTCGTTTTGAATGGGAGCTGTTTACTCAGAGTTATAGCAAGGAGGTTTCTGCGCAAAGTAGAGCCTTGATGCAGTCGTTGACTAATGCAGTGTCTATATCAACAGCTGTGATGCGTCATTAATTGTCAGGTGTTAATGAAAGGAATGATGATATGAAATTCATTATTAGAGTCATGTTGTTCAGTGTTTTTATTGTCATGAGCCAAGTGATTCAGGCACATCCTGGTCATGATGATTCACATTGGGCGAGTGATCTTATTCATGTTTTAACCGTATTGGCTGTGGGAAGTATTATTGTTGGCGGCTTTGTTTATAAGCTGTTACTACGTCGCCGTAAACAACTTGAGCGAGAGGAGATTAGTCATGATGCATAGTGTGATAAAAACATTAGATAAAGTGATAGGCTTTAAAACGGCGCAGGCTCATTGTGACATCCCGTGTAAAATTTATGATCCTTCTACCGCTCAACTAGCGGCGCTGAGCTGTGTTCGCCTTATGGACTTGATTAAAGAAGTAGAGGGAAAAGAGTCATTAGGTGTGACTGATTTTGCCCAGATCTCTCGTTTGGTTAGCGAAAAAGAGTCAGCTTGTACGGAAGTGAAAGAAGCTGTTCGGATTATTTGGGGTGATTATTTTAAAGCGCCGCAATTTGAGCAAGTTCCTAATGTCCATGACTTAGTTCATTCCATCATGTTGCAAGCTTCAAAGTGCAAACAGGGAATTGATCGTGCAGAAGGGGAGAAGTTAGTTACTTTAGTGAATAACTTTGCAGAAGCCTTTTGGTTTACGAAAGATGTTCTAACTTATCGAGCACCTTGTCCTTATCCACCTATGTTAGATGTGGTTTATCCAGATCTAAAAAATTAAAAGCCGTGTTTCAAAAAAATTAATTTAGTAAAGAGATTGCATAAAGGAGTGGTCATGCTTCATTTAATTAAGGTGCAAGGCGAAAGTATGGCTCCATTTTTAAATGATGGGGACTTTGTGTTTACCAGCCGTTGGCATAAAAAACTCAAAATAGGCCATCTTGTCGTAGTTGATCATGCTTTGTACGGATTTATTATCAAAAAAGTATTGCACATTGCCCCAGATGGTCAGCTTTGGTTGGGGGGGGAAAGTAATAAAAGTCTGCAGTCCGAACGAATTGGGTGGGTGTCTCCAAGGCGTGTTGTGGGAAAAGTCATTCACCGAATTTGTGCTACATAATTGGGTGTACATAAAATAAGACACTTTTAAAAAACTAGCTAAAAATTGCTTTCTGCTTTGATATTGGTCTTAGGCCTGTTTTTCTCTAAAATCCACGCCCCTGTAATACCAATAATTGATTTATCCAAAGAGAAATTCATGTCGACAGCAGAACTACCAAAAATGAAAAAACATACTCGTCTTGAGGATGTTCAAGCAGTAATTCTTGGCACCTTGATAATTGCATTGGGTGTGAACCTTTTTACTCATGCAGGTTTGTTAACGGGTGGTTCTGCTGGATTAGCTTTTTTGATGAAGTATTCAACTCCTTTGACTTTTGGTCAGGCATTTTTCTTGATCAACCTTCCTTTCTATATTTTGGCGATTCTGCATTTTGGTTGGGAATTCACCATCAAAACTTTCCTTTCAGTATTTTGTTTGTCGGTTTTTGCTGATATCACGCCTATGCTGGTTACCTTCGATAAGGTTAATCCATTTTATGCCAGTATTGCGGGTGGTTTTTTGATGGGGGTGGGCTTTTTAATGCTATTCCGCCACAACGCTAGCTTAGGTGGTATGAATATTTTGGCACGTTATTTAGCTGAAAAATATGGTATTTCCATGGGGAAATTCCAGATGGCTGTTGATTGTATGATTGTGCTGTTGTCTGTTTTTGTGGTGGATTACACCTTAATCATTATCTCGTTTGTTGGTGCCATTGCTTTAAATATGATTATCGCGGTAAACCATAAACCAGGGCGTTACATGGGGAATGTTTAAGTAGCATCATAAATACCTATTTAAGAGCAATTTATATTTTAGTGGCATAGTGTAGTGGTCAAGTAAAACTGGCCATCGCTTTGTAAGGTGCTATTTGGCAAAATTATCTTTCTTACTTCTTTCCTCAAAGAGTCGGTAGGGTATCAGTGCTATTGTTCACTGTGTCTTTTTCAAGGACGTTTACCGTAGAAGGCATTACTTAGTAGATTATGTATAGCATTTGCTTCTATAGGTCGAGGATTCCAATAAGGCGAGGCACAGGCTATTTCGACAGCCAAATTTATATCAGAAGCATTCATCCCTATTTCTTTAAGAGACGTTGGAGCGCCATGTTGAGCTGCTAGATCGTAAAGACCTTGTGCTGCATTACTAACCCCTAATGCTTTGGCGACTCTTGCCATTACTTCAGTTGTAGCGCTCTCATTGTAGGCAACTGCATGGGGAAGAATTACGGTGTGCGTTTCAGCATGAGGAAGGCTAAAACTGCCGCCTAGTGTATGACAAAGCTTATGATGAATAGACATACCTACAGCTCCGAGACACGTTCCGCAAGCCCACGCACCGAATAAAGCATCAGAGCGAGCCGTGCTATCTAGTGGGGAATGGTAAATAATCGGAATTGCACGTGCCAAAGCTTCTATTCCTTGTTCGGCTAACATAGAGATAAAAGGATTGGTGTCTTTAGAGTAAAGGGCTTCGATAGCATGAGCTATCGCATTCATAGCTGATGTGATTGTTATAGGTACCGGTAGCGTTTTAGTTAACTCTACATCATAGATAATGACTTCAGGTAATACCTTAAGGGTACGCTGAGTTGTTTTCACTCCATTCTCAGTTTGACCAATGATTGGAGTCGCTTCAGAACCTGCGTAGGTAGTTGGAATAACTATTTGTGGTAGGTTTGTATTAAGAGCTATTGCCTTTGCTAAACCTATAGTGGAACCGCCCCCGATGGCAATTATACAATCAGCTTTAGTTTCCATTACTATTTTCAGTGCGTCATTTGTTACTGTGATAGGAGTGTGCATCACTGCACCATTAAAGCAACCAACGGAAAATTCTCCTAGTAGATTAGAAACTTGACTGGCTGCCTTATGTTGGCCTGCTGTAGATAAGACTAGTCCGCGATTTTTTCCTAGCAGTCTTAGTTCGTCTTTAATTTGATATAAAGTATTGGAGCCAAAAATCACGCGTGATGGAAGAGCGTTGTAAACAAAAGGTTTCATGAATTATATATCTCTATATAGTTGAAATAAGTTGGGAGAGACTGTTCTTATTGCTCTGAATCTAATGCTTGGTTTTCTAGTCTATCTATTTGGTGCATTGGCTCTGATATGGAAAGAGTTTGAAGGTTCAACCGATAAGGACTTGATTGAAACCGTAACGGGTGCCAAAAGTATTTAATGAATAAATAAAAAAGTGCCTATTTATGAAGTGACCTCATAAAGTTAGACACTTTTTTATCAATAAAATACTTACATCAGTAGCATAAAGGTTCCAGCAATCGCAATACCGGAAATCCCTAACCAAATGACTAAATACCCCATGATGTCACGTGCAGAAAGCCCTGCTACGCCTAATAATGGTAACGCCCAAAATGGTTGAATTTGATTTGTCCAACCGTCTCCCCAAGTAAAAGCCATAATGGTTAGGGCCGGATCCGCTCCCAACTCATAGGCTGCTTGCATCATAATTGGACCTTGAATCGCCCATTGACCACCACCAGATGGAATAAAGAAATTCACAATACCTGCGCATAAGAAGGTAAGTACTGGAAATGTCTTAACCGTTGCTACCGATATAATGGCATTGGAAAAAATGGTGACTAATCCAGCTTTGGTCATCATACCTGCTATGCCGGCATAAAGCGGGAACTGGACAATGATACCTCGCCCAGCTTTTACTGCTAACTCAGCAGCGTGAAGATAAGATACGGAGTTTCTATGAAGTATTAATCCTAGCGCCAGAAAGATTAAAATCATGCTATTTAGATCAAGACTAAAGCTGCCGTTGATGATCTTAGCGATTAAATAACTTGCGGCTAATAATCCTAAAAACAAAGTGGGTAGTCGGCTGTGCTCGATCCAGTCAGAAAAGCACATTTTTCCCTCAAATGCTTTTACTTCAATATCGTCATCTTCCTTATCGTCTAGCAAAATGATTTCTTTTGGTTGCTTTTGTAGCATAAAAAAGGCAATCAATAAGACCAAAAGGACGATAGTTAGCGCTATATTCCAGCTTGAATATAGTGTTTGTGATACAGGTACAATCCCGATTGATTTCTCCATAAAGTGGCCAGGAGTTGCAATAACCAAAGGGATGGAAGAAGAAGGGCCACGTACTAACTCGCCGCCATAAGCAGCGGCGACAATGAGAGGGAAATGTACTTTTACACTACGCCCCATTGCTCTTGCTAAAATGGCGCCCGCCACCATACCAAAGCCCCAGTTTAGGTAATAGCAAACGAAGCTAACTAAGATGGTAAGGGCTAACGCTTGTTTGGGCGTGCTGGCCTGTTTTGCCAAAGCATTGAGTGCATTTTTTACAATTGGTGTCATTGCTAGAACATAGCCAGTTAATAAGACTAGAACCATTTGCATACCGAAGGTAAATAATTTGGAAAATCCATCTCCCCAATAACCAACCATAGCCATGGGGCTTTGGCCAGCAATAGCAATTCCTAATACGAAGGTGATGGCTGTGAGTATGACAGCGAGTACAAAAGCACTTGGCAAGTATCGCTGTACAATACGCACGGAAAAATTGGTTATTGCTTCCATAATATTATTCTCTTTTTATTAGATGGTTATGTATCAATAAAAGTGATGGCTACAGTTATTCGTGTTCGCATTGCGAATTTATCTTTGTTATGCGAACAAATTTAATCAATGTAACGGTTTTGATCAAGGTTAAAAGCAAATTAATTTAAAATAACTTTTTGTTAGTAGCTCACTTCGGTTGTATTTCTTGTTTTTTTGTATGAAAGCGCCCTTGTTTTATGATGTCTTAAGGTAATAAAAATGATGAAGCTCAGCCTTTGAGCTTACTTTTTGCTTCACCGGTTGTTCTTAAGGGACTATCACAGTCGAAACTAATAGTTAAAGTTCTGTATTTTTATCATTTTTGTGTCTTCTGGTTGCTTAACTCATGCTGGCGTTTCCTAACTGAGCCTCGCTCAGGTATTATTACGCCAATCAAAAAGACAGAGGAAAAGAGTTTGGAATTACTCAAAGTAGACAACCTTAACCCCTACCTAGATGATCTTGTCGAATTGTTATGCGATGCCGTCGATTCAGGTGCGCCAATTGGTTTTTTACCGCCAATGAGTGAATCTGAAGCGAAAGCTTATTGGTTGTCTATTAACGATGATTTGCAAGCCAACTCCCGCCAAGTTTTATTGATCCGTGAAGACGATAAAGTAGTTGGCAGTGTGCAAATTGCCATGTCACCAAAAGCCAATGCATTACATCGTTGTGATGTGGAAAAGCTAATGGTTCATACTCAAGCGAGAGAACATGGCTTGGGCAGTATGCTGATGCAAGGTGTTGAGCGTGTTGCGGCATCGATGCAACGACAGCTACTAATGCTTGAAGTTAGAAGCGATGACATCGCTCACGACATGTATGTCAATATGGGCTATATTCCGTTTGGTGAAGTGCCTGGTTACTCTCGTAGTGCGAACGGCATGTTGCATAACGCGACGTTTTTCTACAAAGAAATTGAAACCACCCACGAAGTATTCTCTTAAATTTAATTAACAAAGCCATAGGCGATACCCTTGAGACTTGATTTTTATTTATCCCACGTGACCGAGTTGGCACGTAAAGCTGCAAAAATTGCAGCATCAAAAGGCCGTGTAACTGTAAATGGTGAAGTGGTTAAAAAAGCCAATTACACCGTACAAGAGGGGGATCAGATTTGCCTTGATGATACTCTTTTGGCATGGCCATCTGAGGGATACTATTTACTGCATAAACCTGCGGGTTATGTTTGTGCTACTCAAGATCCAGACCACCCAACGGTGCTGGATCTTTTGCCTTCTCATCTAGGGCAAGAGTTAAAAATTGTTGGTCGTCTAGACAAAGACACTACCGGCTTATTGCTGCTAACCACAGACGGTCAATGGCTGCATCGAATTACCTCACCACGTAATGCTTGTAACAAACGCTATCGTATGATGTTGGCTGATCCAATTAGTGATGAAGATTTGAAACAATTAGAAGCAGGTGTGATGTTGAATGGTGAGTCACAGCCAACATTACCTGCGGTTGCTGAGCGTATTAGCGATTGCGATATTTACCTCACGATTCAAGAAGGCAAATATCATCAAGTAAAACGCATGCTGGCTGCGGTAGGCAATAAAGTTGAAGAGCTTCATCGCGATCAAATTGGTCCGTTGTCACTGGATGCCGACATACCGGCTGGCGAGTTTCGTGCGTTAACAGAAGATGAAGTGCTTTACTTTTAAACAAAGCTTTAAGAGAGATTGAAAAATGAAAGAATTATCGATGGAAGAACGCGTTCAACTGTTAGTTGCGCCTGACAGCGAACGTTTAGCGTATTTTGTTGAGCAAGCAAAAGCCACAGAGCTAGTCTGGAGTTTGAGTAACGAAGAAGGTTTCGTCATGGTTGAAACTGACGATGGCGATTGTGTGATGGTTTGGCCAGATGCAGAATTTGCCGGCCAGTGGGCGATTGAAGATTGGGACGACTGTGAGCCTGTGTCTGTTTCCCTTGAGACGTTTAAAACAGAATGGCTACCAAGCCTTGCGGCAGACAAGATTACTGTAGCCGTTTTTCCGAATATTGAAGACGAGGGTAAGCTATCGACAGCGGAAGAGTTAACTGCGCTGTTGGCTTAATCTTGGAAATAAGTATTTATAGTTAGCCGCTTTCTTATTGGTTTTTCGTCATGAGGAGCGGTTTAGTTTTTATTAAAGTGTTATAGATATTTTTATAGTAACGGGACAATACAAATAAGGACTTAACTCCCCCATGAGCAAACGTCAAAACCACCGTGAAGAAGTCTTTGTTAAAATATTAGAAGCCGCTGAAATTGAATTCGGCTTAAAAGGCTATAACGGTGCCAGCCTTCAGCACATAGCTGAACGCGCAGGTTTACCCAAGCCAAATATTATTTATTACTTTCAATCTAAAGCTAACTTGTACAAGCAAGTACTTGATCAGACCTTGATGGGTTGGAATGATTTGTTTGATAAGGCGACTATCAACGATGATCCAGCCGTTGTATTGGACAGTTTTATCCGCGTTAAACTTAAGCAAAGCTTTGACAAAGGGGTTGCTTCTCGTTTGTTCGCTATGGAAGTGATTGGTGGAGCACTGCACATTGGCGACTACCTAAAAGAAGAGTTACAGCCATGGTTTAAATCTCGCGTAGCCTTGCTTCAATCTTGGATGGATGCAGGAAAAATGCGTCAATGCGACCCTGCTAGTGTCATCTACATGATTTGGGCAACCACTCAGCATTACGCAGATTTTGAGGCGCAAGTGCTAGCCTTAAGCGGAATTGAATCCTTGGGAGATGAAGATTTACACCGTATCGGTGATACTGTGAGCGGTATTATTCTCGCAGGTTGTGGTTTAAGTCTGCCTAAAACGAATTAATATCTGTTATTTCGCGTCTTCTCTCAATTGATGGATATGTTGAACCAAAGCCCGTAATTTTGCGGGCTTTGCTGGTTTTGCCATGTAGGTAATGTTCTGTTGCTTACATTGCTCAACTAATTCAGGATCGCGTAAGGCGGTGATCAACACTGCTGGAATGCTTTTTCCCGCACGGGCTCGAAGTGCTTTAATCAAAGACAAGCCATCTTTATTATCATCAAGATGATAATCCACTAATAGTAACTCTGCTTCTCCTTCTGCATCTAAGGCATCATTAAAGCGGTTAAAGGTGCGACAATCACATTGCCAATGAGTTAACAGCGTATTCATGGCGGTGAGGTTATTTTTTTCGTCATCAATACACCAAACATAGCAATGAGCCAGTTTTTCTTGTGGTGTAATTGTGGCTTGAGAGGTTGAAAAATCAATAATGTGATCACTTTGAGCCAAAGGAATACCGATGCTAAAGCAGCTACCTTTGCCAGGTATAGAATGTATTTCGGTACCTAATCCTAGTTGTTTCTGCATCCGACGAACTAACCCTAGTCCTAATCCCATGCCGGGCTCTTGGGTATTTTCCCAGCGATAGAAGTCATCAAATATTTTCTTTTGCTCGGTGGCTGGTATGCCAACACCCGTGTCCCATACTTGTAAATACACTACGCCAGCACGTGGTCTTACGCTTATTAATACGCGTCCTTTTTGCGTGTACTTCACCGCGTTAGAGACAAAATTTTGAATAATTCGGCGTAAGTAAATAGGATCTGTATGAACTCTAAAAGGCCTTAAATGTGTGGTTAAACGGATGTTTTTACTGTCTGCGATAACTCCAAATTCAGCAACAATAGGAGCGAGAATATCTTGCAGATTACAATCCACTAACTTGGGTTGAATGGCACCTTGGTCTAGGCGGGCGATCTCAAGTAGGGTTGAGATAAGTGCTTCGGTTGATTCTAATGAATCGGATAATTTTTCAATGACTTGGTTGGTGTTGTCTGGCAACTCTGTGGATTGCAAAATCCCCATATAGAGCTTGGCGGCGTTTAATGGCTGTAAAATGTCATGGCTGGCTAAGGCGAGGAACTCTGTCTTAGACGCATTGGCTTGCTCGGCTTCTGCTTTGGCGCTGATCAGAGCTTTTTCAGCCTGATTACGTCGTTCTATCTCTTGCATGAGTTCGTGGTTAACGCCTTGCACTTCTACCGTACGAGCTTCGACACGCTTTTCTAAGTCTATGTTGGCTTCTTTTAAGGCTTGCTGGCTTTCAATGTGTTCAGTGACATCGGTAAAGCTGGTTACAAAGCCTCCGTCAGGCAGAGGATTACCCACCATTTCGATGACTCGACCACTGGCTCGACGACGTAAGAATCGGTGCGTGCTACCTTTTTTAAGATGCTCTAAACGCTTGTTAACCAGTTCTTCTATGTCACCTACGCCACACTCGCCGCGTTCAGCATTAAAGCGGATTAGCTCTTCCACTGGCAACCCAACAGTCAACATACCTTCAGGATAAGGATAAAGAGACAGGTAGGTTTTGTTCCAAGCGACAATACGTAGGTCTTTATCGACCACACTAATGCCTTGGTCTAAATTATCCATGGAAACGAAGAGTAAGTTTTGGCTAAACTGAATGGCTTGGGTAGTTTCATCCAAGTAAGTCACCATTTCTTCTACCTTGATTTGTTTATCAATTAAGATGGAATTAATGATGGTACGAGCCGAAGAACCACCTAACACACCACCTAAAATACGTTCGCAGTAGTCAACAAATAAACGATTTGGAGAAGCATTTGGTGGGATGGTTTGGCTGTAATCTTGTTCAAAGTTCGACAGAACTTGCTGGCTCTTTTGTTTGCCCAAAAAAGTTTCCAGCAAAACAAAAAAATCGCCATTAGTAGCCTTGCTCTTGGGTTTGAAAAAGCCTTTTTCCAGCTCTGTGGTTGGGCTAACAAAGGCGGTGGCTTGGATACGGTCTATCAAGCGCTCGGTGGATAATAAAGAGCCAACCACATAGCCAAAAATATTCGCTAGTAAGCTGATAAAAGCGCCGTAGCTAATAAGTTCTGAGCGCGACTGGGCATTTTCTAAGTCCCAATCCATATTACCTGTTAGAGGCAGCATCATGAGCAATACCCAACACAAGAAACCGAAGGTTAAGCCTGTATAAACGCCATGGGCATGGGCGCGTTTCCAATAAAGACCACCTAGTACGGCAGGCATAAGCTGTAACACTAGAGAGAAAGCCAATATGCCTGTGTTTGCTAATGACTCAGCATTGGCCATTTTTTGATAATACAAAAACGATAACAGCAATATCCCCATCATGGCTAAGCGGCGAATTAGCAATATCCGACGACGATATAGAGGCAAGGCTTGTTGCTGCGCGCTGGCTCTAGCCAACATCAGAGGTAAGATTACGTCGTTACTGATCATGATGCTTAGGGCAAAAGTAGCGATGATAATCATCGCTGTAGTAGCCGACATTCCACCTAGGAAAATTAACATTTGTAGGGGAAGATTATCAGACGTTAAGGCGAACTGAATGACATAGGTATCAGGGTTTATATCAGCAGAGAAAAGATTCTGACCTGCAATAGCTATTGGTGGAATGAGGACTGCAAAAATCAGTAAATATAAAGGGAATAACCAACGCGCCATGTTGGATTGACGATTATTTTGATGGTCAACTACGGTGACATGGAACTGGCGAGGCAAGCAAATCACCGCCGCCGCCGACATGAAGGTTTGCATTAGAAATGTGAAGGACAAAAACTGCTCAGGGTTCCATACCGTGAAATCGACATTTTTGCTGAGTTTGTTTATATCAAACTCTTGAGTCATAAGAACCGCAAGAATACCCACTGCAACAATAGAGATCAGCTTAAATAAGGATTCAGCACCAATCGCTAGCATCATACCTGAACGATATTCGGTAACTTCGACTTTTCGAGTGCCAAATAGCATGGCGAAAATACCAATTAAAATAGTCGCCACTAAGACAACAAAACTGGTTGAAGACTCATCCTGATTGACAAAAAGTGCAAAGTTCGAGCCGATGGCTTTTAGCTGTAAGGCAATGTAAGGAATCACCGCGAGCATACTAATCAGTATGACCAAAGGTGCGGTCATTGGGCGTTTGCCATATCGAGAAGAGATAAAGTCAGCAATAGAAGTGATGTTTTGTTTACGGCTGACCGTAATCATCTTTCTTAGTACGGGAAAGGCAAACAAATACAGTAAAATTGGGCCAAGAAGAATGGGTAAATAACTCCAGCCCGACCGTGAAGCCTCACCAATTGAACCGTAAAATGTCCATGCTGTACAATATATAGCCAGTGATAAGCTATAGACCAACGGATGACGAGTCAGTTTTTTTGCTGTTGGACTTTCTTTGTCGCCCCAAATGGCGATCCAGAATAGACCGAGAACATACAGAATGGCTAACAGAATCCAGAAAACAGTCATTGAATAAATCACCTGAACTTAGGCTGATACGTCATTATTGTTTGTCTTAAGACTTTTGGGTCTTATTTTTATATAAATGTAACACAGCCGATACAACAATCCTCTACGACTTAGGTCGCGTAATTCATAAGGAAGGTTGTTTTAGTGAGAGATTATTTCAAATTAAGAAATACTGCTTTTTTAGTAAGAGATTCTTGGTGAGTGGAAACTAATGCTAAACTTGTTTTTCTTCAGTTGACTACTTATTAACGTTAGGCGGTACGATGATCCAACTTCCTTTAAATGACGATATCAAAGCGTTTCATGCGCATCTTTATTACTGTGACGAAGCGGGTGTTGAACTGGCCAAAATAGTAGCTGAGCAAGCTAGTGAGCTGTTCGAAATTCGTGTTGGGCGTTTCCATCAAAAGCCAGTAGGGCCGCATCCTGTTTGGAGCTGTCAGCTTTCATTCGCTGCAGAAACCTTTGGTAAGATCATTCCATGGTTGATGTTAAATCGCCAATCATTAGATGTTTTTGTCCACCCACTAACAGGTAATGACTATGTTGATCATACGCAAGGGGTTAGCTGGTTAGGTAAGTCTTATGTGCTTGATACTTCTCAGTTCATGCCACCGAGTGAATAAGTGTGATGAATAAATGGGGTAGTAAGAAACAATGGAAATCCGATTAGCTAATTTACAAGACGCCAATGCCATTGCCGATGTCGCTTCGGCATTAGGTTACCAAAATACGGTTTCGGAAGATCTTGCTATAAAGCGTCTTGAGCGATTGCTTTTATCTAGCAATGATAAAGTCTGGGTCGCTGAATTTAATGGTCAACTGATTGGTTGGCTGCATGCTCAGCACGCTTTTCGGGCCGCCTCGGCAGATTTTATTGAAATCCTTGGTTTGTCCGTTGCGGATCAAGCAAGATTAAAAGGCGCGGGGCGAGCTTTGGTCGAAAAAGCAAAAGAATGGGCTTTAGATGAGAAGATAGTATTACGAGTTCGTACCAATGACACACGCGATGGTGCGAAAAAGTTTTATACCTCGTTAGGTTTTACGACTACAAAAATTCAATCTGTCTTTCAACTTTAGGATTGGCCTGCAATTTTAGGATTAACTCGCTGATCAAATTTCGCTTTAAATTTGATCAGCTCGGATTTTTTTTGCGTTTTTTTTAAAATATTTGTCAAATATCCCTTTAAAAATCGTCGAACGTACCAAACTTCTAGGGTTATACGGTAGTTATTGAGCTTATGGGACGTTATCATAATGCCACAAACTATTGTTTGGGTTCGTGTTGTGGCGGTGTAACGCTTATTGTTGAAATGTAAGATTTGCTTGTATCAAGCGCTCGTTCCCTCATTATTTATTATTGGTTCATTAGGAGAATACAATGCAAATCACAGAAAACACCGTTGTTAGCATGCACTACACGTTGACTGACGAACAAGGCCAAGAACTAGATTCTTCTGTTGGTCAAGAGCCTTTAGTGTTTCTAAGTGGCGCTCAAAACATCATTGATGGTCTAGATAAAGCGCTTCAAGGCAAAGCTGCTGGCGACAAGCTTGCAGTTTCTGTTGCTCCTGAAGACGGCTACGGTGCTGTTCATGAAGAATTGATTCAAAAAGTACCGACTGAAAATTTCCAAGGTGTAGATGAAATCCAAGTTGGCATGCAATTCATGGCACAAACTCCAGGTGGCCAACAGCCAGTAACCGTTATCGCAGTAGAAGACGATGGCGTGATGCTAGATGGTAACCATCCTTTGGCGGGTAAAACATTGAACTTTGATGTTGAAATCATTGAAGTTCGTGAGGCGTTGGCTGAAGAACTAGAGCATGGGCATGTTCACGGCGCTGGTGGTCATCACCACTAAGCACTAAATAAATAATTAAGCGGCTTCTGACTTATGTTTCAGAAGCCGTTTTTTTTTGCATTTAATAATTTGATAGTTAACTTTGCGAAGTCTCTACTTTGCCAAATTCCTAGAAAGGCAGAAAGATAAGTGTTTAAATATCGCCCAAATCTACATTGTGGCGATTTTGCTACTTTTTTAATAATGCACCGCAATCTAAAAGGGACTTGAGATGAAAAAGACGTTATCTGTGTTTTTGCTTTTTTTAAGCCATTCCGTTTTCGCGTTAGACTTGGCTAAATATCCAACGGAATTAACTTCTGGCGAAGGTGTAAACGTCGTCATTGCGCCGACCACTGACAATAAACAGGCTTTGGTGAAAGTAACTGGCGTGAATCACGAAATTGATGGCGTGGTTTTTCTTACCGAAATTAACAAACAGGGCGATGATCAAAGGCTCAAATACACCTTTGACGGCTCAAAAAGATCGTTGATTTATATCGCTAATAACTACGGTTGCTGTTCTTATACCTTGTATTTACCAGACACCAAAGATGGTATTTACCTTGGCAAAAAAGATGAAGCGAAAGCGGATACCGTTCAAGCCATTTCTGCACTTTATGATCAGCAATTAAAGCAAGGCGTGCAAGAAAAATTGGCGATGTTTAATCGTGAAAAACATTTAGCGTATCAAAAAAATAAAATACAAGAAGCCGATGACAATGTCGTTAAGCAGTGTGGTACAGAGATGCCAACCAAAGTAGATTGGAATAAAATCTCTGACAGTGATTTGGGTACTTATGCCATTGCCGCTTATTGCGCACAAGTATCATCGAAAGTGGCTGATCAATGCGCAGCAAAACCAGCCTTCAAAGAAACAGCAAAAGATTTTAAAGCGATTAGCTGTGACTTTACCGATGAGCTTAAGTTACGACTTAATGATCAAGTATTGAATTTTAAAACCGCACCTAAAGCACCAAACCAAGGTCAGTTTATCGAGGCTTACTTAAACAACATGTAATCGCCTTTCAAATCAGAAAAGCACTGCGCACGAGCAGTGCTTTTCTATACGGTAATTTTTATGTCTCATGATGCATTTTTTGGACTAAAAGACGCGGTTCTTTCCTGTCAGCATTGCGCTGATGTTCTGCCTTATCCCCCCAAGCCGATTCTGCAAATACACCCTAATGCAAAACTATTAATCGCTGGTCAAGCGCCAGGGCAAAAGACGCATGATATTGGTCGGCCGTTTGATGATCTAAGTGGCGAGCGTTTACGTGAATGGTTGGGGTTATCTGCTGATGAATTTTACGATGAGCAGCAAGTCGCTATCGTCCCAATGGGTTTTTGTTTTCCTGGGAATAGTATTCATAAAAGCGGACCGTCAACGGGAAAGAAATCAGGTGATTTACCGCCACGTCCTGAATGCTCGATCAAATGGCGAGAAGCTGTGCTTAATCAGCTGACTAATATTGAATTAACAATTGTCTTGGGCGCTTATGCGCAAGCCTACCATTTAGGTCAGTCTGGTAATGTAACTGAGCAAGTAAAGCAATGGCGTTATTGGCTAGAGCAAGGCAAATTAGTATTGCCTCACCCCAGTCCAAGAAACAATCGCTGGCTCAAGCAAAATCCTTGGTTTGAGGCCGATGTTTTGCCTGAGCTGAGATCACGGATTAAAGGCTTACTTCAGTTTCCCTCGTCATAACATAATGCTCTATGCCATCTTCCATATAGGGTTCGGATACTGTGATAAAACCGTGGGATTGATAAAAGCGTTCAAGATGAGATTGTGCGCCGATTTTAATCGGACTGTCTGGCCAAAGGTTAAGGGTTTCTTTAATCGCATTCGTCATTAGCACGTGACCTAATTTATCTTTACGGCTTTCTTCTGCGACTACCACTCGACCTATGCTGCTATGATCTGGATAACAATCACCTTTTGCCAAAAGTCTTACATAAGCGACCACTTTGTTATTTTGTAAGGCAAACAAGTGTCTCGTATTAGGCAGTGTATCCAAATTATCCATATCAGGAAAAACGCAGTTTTGTTCTACCACGAATACATCACTTCGAAGCTTCAGTAGGTCATATAAGGTGTAATTGGATAGCTCGCTAAATGCCTGACAGTGCCATGTGATCATTTCTTTTTTCCTATTCGAATCTGTTTAATTTTACTGGTCAATATTATGCCTAGGAAGCCACATTATAAACATGAAAGATGGCGCCTCCTCTGATAATCTGTTCTTTTTATTGTCATTTAGATACTCTGTAACCTCGCTGTTCAATATAAGGATGCAATTTTGGAACTAGACATATATCAAGTCGATTCATTCACATCTGTTCCTTTTAAAGGTAACCCCGCGGGCGTGTGTATAACAGAAAATGCACTTGATGAAAGCCTGATGTTTTCCATTGCTGAAGAAATGGCTGTTTCCGAAACGGCATTTTTATCTTTAAGTAACATGCGATTAAGATGGTTTACACCTAAGGTAGAAGTCAGCTTGTGTGGCCATGGAACCTTAGCGGTTGCACATATTTTAAAGGAGAATGGCTTTGTTTTGAGCGGTGAAACATTGGTGTTTGATACCTTGTCAGGTGCGTTATCGGTTACAGTACAAAATGAAATTATTGAAATGGACTTTCCGGCAGCGACTATTAGCACTATTGTCGATGATCATGTAATGCTCTTAGAGCATCTTGGAATTAATCCAAATAACGTTGTGTTCTTTGGTCACTTTGATGAAAAATTTATTATCGAAATTGACAGCAACGATAGGTTATTAGATTTAAACCCCAATTTTGATGGCTTAAAAGCATTACCGGGTCGTGGTGTTATTGTTACAGCAAAGTCACCATCCAATGAAGTGGATTTTGTTTCTCGTTACTTTGCTCCTTGGGTAGGTGTGAACGAAGATCCTGTGACAGGTTCAGCGCATTGTGCCTTAGCGGTATATTGGCAGGGAAGACTTAACAAAAATAAGCTTAAAGGTTACCAGGCGTCGACTCGTGGTGGTTTTGTAGAAGTTGAGCTTTTAGCAAACAATCGAGTGAAACTGATTGGTTCAGCGGTAACGACATTGAAAGGGAAAATGTGTATTAGCGAATGATTCTCGAAAATATAGAAACAGAAAAAGGTAATATCTTTATCGATAGGCTAAAGCAGGAAGGCTGGAAGTTGAAATCACAATACAGTCCTTTTGCCTTTGATAAAGGTATCGACTATGACTGCTATGAGTTGGTGTTGGGCAAGGAAACGATAGTGCTTGAATGGAATAATTGGTTTGAGTGGGCACTATTCGGAAGTGAAGAGGTTGTTTGTGATTTGCAGGCACGGTTCTTTTTAAGTAAATGAATTTTTCCTTTAAAGATATATCAATTATTTTCTTCAATATTCATTAGAAATGCGTTTTACTGATATCAATAAAATAATAAAAATAGAGGTCTGTAAAATGAAAACCATGCTTGAACACTTGTCCCAATACGCTTTTTACCACCAAGATCGTCGTAATGTTGCAACGCATTTTGTTGGTATTCCGATGATAGTTGTTGGAATTGCTGTTTTAATGTCTCGTCCACATTTTACCTTGCTCGACATAGTGTTCACGCCCGCTCTCATCATTGCCCTTGCCAGTAGTGTTTTTTATGTCCGCTTAAACAAAATGATTGGCATTGTAATGACAATATTGTTGGCTTTGATAATTGGGTTCGCCGAGTTTGTAGCAGTTCAAAGCACATTCGTATGGTTAATCACGGGGATTAGTTTGTTTGTCGTAGGTTGGATATTTCAATTCGTAGGGCATTACTTTGAAGGTAAGAAGCCGGCATTTTTGGACGATATAACTGGGTTGATTATTGGACCTTTGTTTGTCTTTGTTGAACTGTTGTTTTTACTAGGGCTAAAACGGGATTGGCAACAAACAATAGAACGTTCTTGCGAAAAACAAAATAAAGCTGTGAATAAAAAATAATTAAGATTGAAGTAGAATTGCTTGGAGCGATTAGATAGATAAGGTAGGAACAGGAAGCGCTTAATGTTTTTATTCTAGCGCCATTTCCTTACAAGCCTGTTGGAGTAAGCCAAAATATCTGTTTTGAGAACAGATGCTTACCCAATAACTTTCTAGTGAACTTAACTGTTACAGCGTATTGATCTATTAAGCGTGTTGAGCAGAAGAAGATACAAGTGCTGATTTCAATTTGATTGCTACATTTTTAACGGCTTGAACAGCAGAAGAGATACCAGCAATGATATATTCAGCGCGTTCTGCACGAGCGATAGCTTCGTATTTTTCAGCATCAGTAAGATAAGAAGTGTTTACGTTCTCTAATAGCTCAGCAACAGATTTAGTGTTTTTCATGATGTATTCCTCGTTTATGGTTGTTTCAAAAAGCGTCAAAACTTATTCCGTTTTGATGCTTATATAGTAGAAACTATGGGTAAATAAGACAAACGATAAAAAATACGCCTATACCTGAAAAAAACTAATCAATCGGACAGTTAATCATTATGTAAGTGAGTGAAAGCAATATATATAAAGGCTTTCAGCTTATTTATATACTGCCCAAAGGGCTACCATTTTGCTTTGCTGTGTCTAAACGTATGTAGGATTTTGTGCTCACGACGTCTGCATGGGAATAAAGTTGTTTGACTACTAAGTCAGTGAATTGCGTCATGTCTTTAGCACAAATTTCTACCATCAAATCTACGTCTCCAGTGACACCATGTACGCTAATAGCAGCGCTTTGTTGTTGCAGAAAATTCATCACATTATCTCGTGCATTGGGAACATCTTTACTGACGGTGACTAATGTCCAAGCCATGACGCTGTAGCCGAGTTTTTGGTAATTCACCTGCGCCCGATAACCACTAATAATGTCCATTTCTTCTAACTGGCGTAAGCGCCTTAAACACTGAGATTGCGATAGGTTAATACTTTCAGCTAATTGTGTATTGCTAAGGCGGCCATCTTTTTCTAATGCTTGGATTATTTTGTAATCGGTACGGTCTAGGGTGATTTCTTTCATAAAAGGCTCAATTTAAACAAAAATCTTGTATTACGTTAGTGATTCTCCCTGTAAATAGCAAACAACTTGTGTGGCATATTATTTATACTTTTATCATATAAGTTTGTTGTTGATGACAAACTTTAGATTGCACCCGATAGGAGGATAAGGTTATGGCACCTAGGTTAGATTTGGCGTTTGTACGTTCTCAATTCCCAGCGTTTAAAGAACCTTCTTTAGCAGGTCAGGCGTTTTTTGATAATGCGGGTGGTTCTTATGCTTGTCAGGTGGTGATTGATCATTTAGATCAATATTATCGAGAAACCAAACTGCAGCCTTATCATCTTCATCCTGCGGCACAAAAAGCCGGTGCTCAGATGGATTTATCTCACGAGCGTTTAGCATCTTATTTGAATGTGAAGGCCAGCGAAGTTCATCTTGGACCTTCTACTTCTCAGAATACTTATGTATTGGCGCAAGCTTTTGGCAAAATTCTAAAAGCAGGTGACGAGATCATTGTGACCAATCAAGATCACGAAGCAAACATTGGTGTTTGGCGTGCATTAGAAACACGTGGCATCGTGATTAAAGAATGGCAAGTGGATGCTCAGACAGGGTCGTTAGATATAAATGACTTAGAGACCCTTTTTACTGAACGAACCAAGCTTTTAGCCTTTACTCATTGTTCGAATATCGTCGCTGAAATCAATCCAGCAGCGGATATTTGCGCACGAGCGAAAGCCAAGGGTGTTGCGACTGTGGTTGATGGTGTTTCATTTGCTGGTCATGGCTTACCAAATGTGGATGCATTGGGTGCGGATATTTATCTATTTTCTCTTTATAAAGCTTATGGAACGCATCTTGGTGTGATGGTCATTCGTGATGCCATGGCTGATAAATTGGGCAATCAAGCGCATTACTTTAATAAGGCTTATCGTCAAAAATGGTTTGTGCCAGCTGGACCAGATCATGCTCAAGTTGCGGCGAGCCGTGGAGTGTTGGATTACTTTGATGCCTTGCACGATCATCATTTCGATGCCACGGATTCTGGTGCTGAAAAAGCGCAGCGCGTGCGAAATTTGTTCCATGATGCCGAGCAAGTATTGTTGGCTAAGTTGCTTAATTTTGTTGATCAACATCCCAGATTGACCTTACTTGGAACGGCAGATCCTGCGAAGAGAGCCGCGACAGTGTCGATTATTCCTAAAGGACAAATGCCTCAGGAGCTGGCGCAGAAACTAGTTGATCAAGGCATTATTTGTGGAGCAGGGCACTTCTATGCGGTGCGTTTATTAGAAGCGATGGGAGTGGACACAAGTACGGGCGTGGTTCGCTTGTCATTTGTTCATTATACTAATAACGAAGAAATGGATCAGTTGATCGAGGCTTTAGATAAGGCGCTGTCATAACGGTACTTTTTAATAGTATTTTTGTTGTAGAGACAAGGTAGATAAAACATCTGCCTTGTCTCTATTTTTCAATTTACCTTATTTGTTTTTTGGTTCTGGCCAAGAATCATAATGAACCGCAGAACTAGCCTCTCGTCTTGGCAACCAGCCAGCCCTTTCTAGGTCTGGCGTGTCATGAAATATGTCCACATAACCCACGCACAAATAGGCAATGATATCGATGGATTCAGGAATATTTAGCGTATCGCGTATCACCTTGTCATGAACAATACTGACCCAGCCAACACCAAGGTTTTCCGCTCTCGCAGCTAACCATAGATTTTGTACCGCGCACACAGAACTGAATAAATCCATTTCTGGCTTCGCGGTTCGCCCTAATACAACAGAGCCTGTCCGGCTGCGATCGCATGTCACACAAATACCCAGTGGCGCTTCTTCAATTCCTTCTAGTTTGAAACTCTTATATTGCTCTTTACGCTTGCCTTCAAACAGTTCGGTTGCTTCGGCGTGAGCTTGCAAAAAACCTTGTTTAATTTGAGTCTTGGATTTTGCTTTGGTGACAAGAATGAAGTCCCAAGGCTGCATAAAACCGACGCTTGGCGCATGATGTGCAGCCAATAATATGCGCTCTAAAACATCGTTCGGAATAGGATCGGGTTTGAACTCTCGTCGTACATCACGACGAGAAAATATGGTTTTGTAAACCGCGTCGCGCTCTTCTGGAGTGATGTTCATAATATCGACTTTCGCAATTGGATAGATCGATATTATGAGGAGTTATGATGTTTTATGCCAATGAGGAAAGCTTAGGTTAAAGAGAGTTTTTCTAAACTTGATCGCTACAAACCGCTTTTAGTAATAAATCATCGCTTTCAAGTGGGTACCAAGTTGAAGTTGATGGCTGTTTTGAATCTGGGGAAGCTGTGAAAGATTGAGTGAAATCTGTTCTGGCGCCTTGTACGCAATCGACTATTTGTGGAACACGTTTCGCCATGTGGCGACGTTCAAAAAAGTACAAGTCGACTAGAACAAGGTTCGGATCAATTTTATTTTTTGCAGAATTCTCTATGTCGGCAGCGATAAAACGAAGAGTTTGTGGGAATACGTAGCTCCAAGGACGCCAAGGGGCTTCTTCTTGAACAGCTTTTACAACGACAACGCCTTCTGGCAGTAAGCTCGTTTGATGATCATACCAATCGTACTCACCTTGAATTTGAAAACCAAGCATGGTGGCACCCGCAAACACAGGAACCAGCCATTTCGGCGCAGTTTGTTTGGTTATCTTTCTTAACAACAGAGCAATACCTGCGCCGCCAATACCGGCAAAAACGGTAGCAATGAGTTCCCAAAACATAAGCGCTCTCTTTTTTGGTTTGTGTGGATTCTTATTATAGGGAAATTGGGCCTCACAAAGAAGTGAGGCCCAATGGTTAGAAGTGCTTTTTGTTGTTAAACCTTAGTGGTCAACTGCACCGCCTGCACCTTGAGGGTAACGAACACTTTCAACAAGGTCTTGGATTTCTTTTGGTGGTGGCGCTGTCATCGAAGATACAGTGAATGCGACCACAAAGTTAATCACCGCACCAATGGCACCGAATGACAATGGTGATACACCGAACCACCAATTATCAGGAGTATTGGCGAACGATGCTGTACCTGGGACGAAGAACCAGCCAAGGAATAAGAAGATATAAACCAAGGTAGAAATCAGACCCGCTAGCATACCAGCGATTGCTCCAGTGCTATTCACACGTTTAGAGAAGATACCCATCATTAGAGCAGGGAAGATAGAGGCTGCAGCAATACCAAATGCTAATGCTACTACCTGAGCCGCGAAGCCCGGTGGGTTCATGCCTAGATAGGTTGCCACAACAATGGCAACGAACATGGATATCCTTGCAACCCTGAGTTCTCCTTTGTCACTAATATTGGGGTTTATCGATCCTTTTATTAAGTCATGACTTATCGCAGACGAAATCGCCAATAGTAAACCAGCAGCAGTTGATAGTGCAGCCGCTAAACCACCCGCAGCAATCAGTCCAACGACCCAACCTGGCAAGTTTGCAATTTCTGGGTTAGCCAATACAAGAATGTCACCGTTAACCGTTAACTCATTGCCAGCCCAACCACGAGCTGTTGCTTCGTCTTTAAAGGCAGGAACATCGTTGTAGAACTGTACACGGCCATCGCCGTTTTTATCATCGAACTTGATAAGACCGGTAGTTTCCCATGTTTGAACCCAATCAGGACGCTCAGCGTACTCAATAGGTGCCGCCGTTGGGCCAGAAGGATAGATAGTGGTCAATAGATTCAAACGAGCCATAGACGCAACAGCAGGTGCTGTTAGATATAACAAAGCAATGAATACTAACGCCCAACCAGCAGACCAACGAGCATCGGCTACTTTAGGAACAGTGAAAAAACGAATGATAACGTGTGGCAGACCCGCTGTACCTATCATCAAAGATAGTGTAAACAGAACCATATTCAGTTTGTTATCAACATCGGCAGTGTAATCTCTAAAGCCAAGCTCTCTCACCACTTCATCTAATTTTTGTAGCAAAGGCATGCCAGATTCAGTGTGATTAGAGAAAAGACCGATAGCAGGGATAAACGTATCCGTTAGCTGTAAGGAGATGAAAACGGCAGGGATGGTATAAGCAATGATTAGTACCACATATTGCGCAACCTGCGTATAAGTGATGCCTTTCATGCCGCCCAATACTGCGTAGAAGAATACAACAACCGCAGCGATCATAAGACCTGTGTTGTTATCTACTTCCAAGAAGCGAGAGAATGCCACGCCTGCACCAGTCATTTGACCGATTACATAAGTAACTGAAGCAATGATCAAACAGGCGACAGCTACTAATCTAGCTGTATTGCTGTAGAAGCGATCACCGATGAAGTCTGGCACGGTAAACTTACCAAATTTACGTAAGTAAGGTGCAAGCAACATAGCCAGTAATACATAACCACCAGTCCAACCCATTAGGTAAGTTGAGTTAGCGTAACCGCCTGCTGCGATCAAACCCGCCATGGAGATGAAAGACGCAGCAGACATCCAGTCAGCAGCTGTTGCCATACCATTAAGTACTGGATGGACACCGCCGCCTGCAACGTAGAATTCTTTTGTCGAACCAGCTCGTGCCCAAAATGCGATACCGAAGTAAAGCGCAAAAGAGCCGCCGACGAAAAGTAAATTGATAGTAAATTGATCCATGCGACTTACTCCTGAAGGCCAAATTCTTCATCAAGCTTGTTCATTCTCCAAGCATAGAAGAAGGTCAAGATGATGAATACGAGAATGGAACCTTGCTGAGCGAACCAGAAGCCTAAATCAGCGCCTCCAATCATAATGCCTGAGAGCATGGGACGAAGTAGAATGGCACAACCGTAAGATGCTAATGCCCAAACCACTAAACTGCCTAGTATCAGCCTGAGGTTTGCTTGCCAGTATTTTTCTGCATTAATATTATGATCTGACACGGTAGATCTCCTTATAATTATTGTTATACGCCTTATTAATTTAGCAGGCAGTTGTCTAATAAGAAGTCAGACTTTAGTCGCATAGAGTGCTTTTTAATCAATATATGCTCATGTGGGATTTACGCAATATTGCCTTTCGAAAGAGAGTAAGAGAAGTGAATACTAAGATTAAGCAAAAGATTCTTTCGGTTTGTGCTGAAAAAATAAAACAAAAAGGCGACGGCGTTCAGGTATCGTTTTATGCTTTTTTTGCCAATAAAAACCATGATCCAATCACCTTGATGGCTGTTGCTCGCTGGTGGATTGAAGAACAGCAACTGAATCACTTCGAAAAAGCCACTAAGATTTACGCCATGGTGGCATCGCTTGATGACTCATCAGTATTTCAATCATCTTATGCTGAACAAGGTAAAGGCCTTAATCATCTGACGTTGAGTGTGACGAATCTCGATTCCTCTCTCGAATTTTATTGTCACCTGCTCGGTTTTAAAGCAGAAGTACGTTGGAATACGGGTGCCTATTTGTCATACGGGAATTGTTGGCTTTGTTTATCACTGGGTGAAGCCAAACCTAGTCGGGATTACACGCATTTTGCTTTTAGTTTTGACTCATCAGCCATGTCTCGTATTCAGCAAAAAAATGCTTTTCAAGTAGTGAAGCAATGGCAAGTAAATAGCAGTGAAGGGGATTCTTTATATATTGAAGACCTTGATGGCCATAAGTTAGAACTGCATTCAGGTTCCCTTGCTACGCGTCTTAAGTCTTTAAAAGCTAAACCTTATGACGGATTGGAGTGGTTAAATTAAATCTGTACCATATCAGTCCTACTAAAGAAGAATAGCCTTCTTAATAACTGATCTTTTGGTGGAGGTTTTTAATAAGTGCGTATGTCATAATCGACCAGTGACAGACTTGTCTTAGGAGACAAAGGGTGATTCAAGCAATTTACGTGTCGAAAAAATCCAAACAATCCCAGATAGGGATTGATGCCGTCAAAGTTGATGCGGGTAAAGGCATCGTAGGCGACAGATATTACGGAAAAAAGGGCACAGACGGCCCAAATATTACCTTTGTCGAAAGTGAAGAAATCGCAGCTTTTAATGCTAACTTTGGACAAAGTATTGGTCTTTCTGCGACCAGAAGAAACATAGTGACCCAAGGCGTGCGACTTAACCAATTAGTTGGTCAAGAGTTCTCTATTGGTAATGTACGTTTTTACGGAGTCGAACTGTGTGAACCTTGTGGCTCGCTAGGAAAATCCCTAGCCAATGATTCGATATCATCACCACAAGTCGTGAGAGCTTGGCTTCATCGCGGTGGTTTAAGAGCTAACGTATTGAGCACCGGTATTTTGCGTACTGGCATGCAGTTTAATTTGATTAATGGAAAGTAAATGTCAGATAATTTATTTGTATAGGCAGCCAACGTTAACTGTTTTGGTTGGCTGCCTAAATTTATTTTTCATTGTTAAGTAAATTTTTAATTATTCATATTATTTAACGCTCTATCTATAACATTCCTGCGAATCTTGGTAACCAAAGAATAAGATCTGGTGAAAAAGTGAATATAACTAATAACGTTATAAGTATTGCTAAGAATATCCAGATTTCTCTTATCATCTCCCCTACAGGAATTCCATTTAAAGCTTTAATTATATATAGCAGTATACCGTAAGGCGGTGTTAGGAGGCCTATCATCATATTAAAAACCAATACAATTCCTAAATGATTCAAGTCTATCCCTAGTAGCATGGCAGTTGGAATAAATAGAGGTGTTACAACTAGCATAATAGTCGACACATCTAAGAAGCAGCCCATGACCAAATATAGTATGTTTAATACAATTAAAAATTCCGTTTGGCTTAAGTTCCAAGAGCTAAAAAGTTGAAATACGTTTTGGGGAAGCTGTTCAACAGTAATAACGTAGTTAAAAATAAAAGCGCCACATAGGACGAGTGTTACCACAGCAGTTGTTTTGACAGTGTCAATTACTACATCCCAAAAGTCTTTAAGTCCCATAACGCGATAAGCGAAGGCTGCTAATAGTAAAGCATAAAAGGCCGATACTGCCGCAGCTTCAGTCGGCGTAAATATGCCGGAGTAGATACCACCCAGTAAAATTACTGGCATCAGTAGTGCTGGAAAAGCTCTAATAAAAGCGAGGGGTAGAGTTCTCCAGGGAATAGCATCCTCGATAGGAAAGCCTCTGACCTTAGCCATAATAAAAACAGCTATGCCTAATACGGAACACACTATCAGAGCTGGTATAACTCCGGCTAAAAATAATGCGCCAACTGATGTGGAAGATATAAGAGCGTAAAAAACCATCGGAATTGAAGGTGGAAATATGGGGCCAACTACTGCAGAAGTTGCAGTTAAAGCACCAGCAAACCCTCTAGGGTAACGGCCATCTTTGGTCATCATGTCCGTGATGATTTTACCTACACCAGCAGCATCTGAAATAGCAGAACCGGACATTCCAGAAAAAATAAGAGATGTTAATATATTGACTTGAGCTAGGCCCCCGGGAATTCGCCCAACTAAAGCAAGGGAAAATGTTAATAAGCGATCAGTTACTTTTCCTGCATTCATAATATTTGCAGCAAATATAAATAAAGGGACTGCAAGGGCGACAAAGTTTCCGAAAGCGCCATTCAGTACATTTTCTGCGGCTAGCCCAACATCATTTCCAGACATAAGTAGATAAAAAATACTTGATACAATCATGGCTATACCCAGAGGTACGCCGGTTATGGTAATGGCTATTAAAATAATAAACATGATTAGTAGTGCATATTCAGAAAAAAAATCCATGATTATGGTTCCTATTAAATGTGGCTGCGCCAGTCAGAGCCAAATAACTTCCATAAACGAATACCAGATTTAACTGTGAAGCCTACTAAGAAGAGGAGGTAGCAGCTGTAAATTAAATGCATAGGTATTCTTAGCACAGGGCTTTTTTTACGAGTAAGAAAGTCTAAATAGTCTAAGGTTGCGGGTATCAAAATAACGAAGGAAACGATTATGACTAGCATGGATATAACAGCAAAAATACGTTTCGTTTTAGGTGGAACTATGTCGTAAACCACCTCTAAGGTAACGTGTCTTTTTATTGGAACCATGAAAGCTGCCGCCCAAAAGACAACCCAAATAAAGGCTATCATAATTAGCTCTTCGCTCCATCGGATAGGGTCGTTGAGTGCGTATCGATAGAATACTTGTACGATAAAACCGATGAATGCGGTTAAAAAGAAGAGTGCTCCGATCGAATCGGCAAGCTTAGACAGAAGCTTGCCGATTTCTGTCAGACCTCTCCTACGAATAGGAGTTGCCATAATGTATTACTCCTGAACTAGTTTATTTATTTCTTCTAATAACCCTTTTGGCCAGTCTTTTGAACGGTCAGATTCCAAGTAATACTCTTGAACATGCTTACGAAATGCTTCTACATCAGGTGTCGTAATAGTTAGGCCAGCATCTTTAAATACAGTAATTAATCGTGCCTCTTCTGATTTACGTTGTTCATTATTCCAATTACAGGCTGTTACTGCTGCTTTTTGCATGGCTTTTTTCTCGCCATTGCTCAGCCTATCCCAGGTTTCATTGTTAACAACGATATTGATGGCATCAACTAAATGATTGGTCATCACAATTTGTTTAGTCACTTCATAGAATTTAGCTGCTTCGATGGTTGGAAGAGGGTTGTCTTGTGCGTCAATGGCTCCTGTCTGTAGACCTAGGTACACTTCACCAAAAGGCATTGGAGTGGCAGATGCTCCTAAAGCATCACCAAGGAATAACCACGCATCTGACCCAGGCATTCTTAATTTAATGCCTTTTAAATCTTCTGGTGTCTTGATGTTGTGAACGGTTCTTAAATTTAATTCTCGAGTACCTAAATAGCAAGCATCTAGAATTTGAACGTCCATTTCTTCCGACACATCTTTTTTAAAGGTTTGGCCTACTTTCGAGTTTAGAAATGCGCGGTAATGAGCTGGGTTTTTAAATAAATAGCCTGAAGTTAGTGCGCCGTACTTAGGGATGGCATCGGCAATTAATTGATAGGATAAATAGGCCATTTCTACATTGCCGCGTTGCATAGCATCTAAATCTGCTCCAGATTTAAATAGAGCGCCAGAATCATACAGTTGTACATCGAATCGGCCTGGGACGGAGGTATTTAGAGAGTCTTTAAATACCTTCATTGCTTTGGTATGTAAGTCTGACGGCACTGATGCTGTGGTGAACTTTAGTTCAATGGTTTCATTCGCAAATGCTGGAACGGCAAGGGTTGTGCAGCAGGTAATAGCAGCAATTATTGTTTTTAATTTCATGCTTTTCTCCATTTTCATCAATTTTTATTTTTGTAGAGATTGCGGCTTAGGTACTGGTTTGTAATCTACCAGCTTCCTTTAGCTTGATAAAACTTTACAGGGAAATTTTATCGAAGTATAGACTTATTGTATTAGTTGTATGATTATATGTCATATCAAAACAACAATAACTTATTGGAGATGGTCGTGATGAATAAATATACAGATTTAAAAGGAGTTATTGGGGCTGCATTAACGCCTATTGATTCACATCAAGGAATTGATGTCTTAGCACTCAAACATCATTGTGAGTATATGTTGTCTAAAGGATGTGAGTTTGTATCCGTATTTGGAACAACGGGTGAAGGTGCCTCTTTTTCTGCTCAGCAGAAAACAGCAGCGCTCATTGCTCTTTCTGACTTAGGCATGGATATGTCGCGCCATATACCTGGAATTATCGCTTCTTCAATAGCAGATGCGGCGTCTCTTTATAAAACTACCGCTGAATTAGGTTGTCGCGCAGCGTTAATCATTCCACCTTTTTACTATTTGCCTTCCGGTAATGAAGGTGTTGTGAATTTTTATGAGTCAGTAGTCGTAGCTGCGGGATCTCCTGATCTAGATATTGTGCTTTATAACTTTCCATTTTTTAGTGGTGTGCCGTTTACACCTTCTTTGATCAAGGATGTTGTTGCCCGTTTAGGCTCTCGAATTGTTGGAATTAAAGACTCTACTGGCAACCTTGCTGATGGAATGGAATTGATTGCTAGCTTTCCTGAACTATCAATATTCACAGGGGATGATCGTATTCTAAGTCGTATGGTTAGTGCTGGTGGAGCTGGCATGATTGGTGGTTTGCCCAATCTTTTTCCTGAAGACAGTGTCGCTTTATATAAGGGCGGTGTTGATGAAGCATTTGAGTTGCGTGCAGCAAAAAGAATTGAAGCCATAGATGGCAATGGTGGTTTGATCTCTTTAAAAGCATTGCTATCAGATAAATACAATCAACCTTCTTTTTATAAGCCTTTACCGCCTTTATTGCCTCTTTCTGATGATATTACGACGGCGCTGAGGATAGAATTAGAACTTTAATATCTGTTCTCAAATTGATTGATCGAGGCAAAAAATGAACGCGAAAATAGTGACAGCTCCAATTAAATACAATGACGGCCGTATACGTCAGGTTGCTTATGAACAATTTCAAGCAGCACTATTAGACGGACGGCTTAGACCTGGGCAAATGGTTAGTCAGCGAGAATTAGTTGAAATGCTGCATCTGTCTATTGGTGCATTAAGGGAGCTTTTGCCAAGATTACAGTCTGAAAACTTAATTACAGTCCTGCCTCAGAAGGGCATCATGATTCCTGCTATTGATCTGCAGATGATTCGTGATGCTTTCCAAATGCGCGCTGCTTTAGAAAGAGAGGCTGTTTTGTATGCCTTGAAGAAAATGCCGGAAGAGATATTGCTAGAGCAAAAAGCTCTGCACATTGAAATTATTGAGGCTGTCAAAGCTGGTTCATCAGAAGAGCTACTTCGCAGAGGGCAGGAAATAGACAGTGGCTTCCATTCATTGCTAATGCAATCAACGCGTAATGAGTTACTCATGGGTGCTTATGATATTAATAACATACGTATACGTCTGATCAAGTTAGATCGAATACGATTGAACTCTCTGACTTTACCTGCGGCCTTTGGTGATCATATTAAAATTATCGATGCACTGTTAGCGCGTGATCGAAATGCAGCAATGGAAGCAATGGATCATCATATTGGTAATGCTAGAGAGCGAGCTTTGGAGTTGTAATATGTCTAGGGAATGCATCTATCTTCAAGCTCAAAATTTAAAATGCGAGAGTTTAAGATTACCTCGTGGCCTTAATCAATTGTCCCCTGTGTTGTCTTGGGGGTTAAAAGGTAAGGGGAGGATGTGTTCTTGGCAGATTATTGCTAGTGAATCAAAAGACAATGTCTACCAAGGTAGTGGAACCGTCTGGGATAGCGGTGTTATCAAGGACGTTTGCTGTTCTGTTACTTGGCGTGGTGAACAATTATTACGTGATCAGCGAATTTGGTGGGCGGTTCAAGTCTGGGATGAAGAGGGCCAAAGTGCAGGGCGTTCTGAGCCAGCGCAGTTCTTTACTGGGTTGGATGAAGATGACTGGCAAGCCCAATGGGTAGCTCGCTATTTCGTTTTGCCCTCAGGCCGAGAGATACCACAAGATAATCATTATGATAACCGCTTCCAAGCTCGGCCAGCCGATTATTTGCGCCGACAATTCATCTTAAACGCTGTGCCAGTTAGAGCGTTTGTTTATGTCAGCGCTCTTGGTTTGTATGAGTTATACCTAAATGGCATACGAGTTGGTGATGAGGTTATGGCGCCAGGCTGGACCGACTATCATCGTCGTGTCGAGTATCAAAGCTACGATGTTACTGACTTAATTGCATCTTCAAAGAATATCATTGGCGCTGTTTTGGGAGAGGGCTGGTATTCTGGACGTGTTGGGCACAATCAAAGACGTGCAGGCAATCATTATGGTGGTCGTCCAGGGCTAATGTTCCAATTGCACATTGAATACGCCGATGGAAGAGTTGAGAAAATCGTTAGTGATGATCAATGGAGCACTAAGCAAGGCCCGATTTGTTACTCAGACTTTTTGGCTGGAGAAATGTATGACGCACGTTTGGAGCTAGTTGATTGGCTCACGTCGGAATATGCCGAGGATAACTGGCAACCTGTTGAAGTATATTCGCCTGAGCCAAATGCCCCATTATTAGACGCGAGTCGAGCTGACGGTGTTAAAGAAGTCGCTCGACTTGAAGCGACATCTGTTGAGAAGTCTCCCTCAGGAGAATTTATTTATAATTTTGGGCAAAACTTGGCTGGTTATGTTGAGTTAAAAGTGTCAGCGCCAAGAGGAACTGAAATACGAATCAGACACGCTGAGAGACTTGACGAGAAAGGTGACTTATACACTGAAAATTTACGTTATGCCGTTTCTGAAGATATTTATATTTGTAAGGGCGGTGGTGTTGAGTACTTTAAACCTCACTTTACTTTTCATGGTTTTCAATATGCAGGCATTGGTTTGTCTGAAGCTGTTTCAGACCTCAGTGTCTCCGCCATAGCTATTCAGAGCGACTTACCAGTAAGTGGGAAGATTAACACTGGTAATGCTATGGTGAATCAGCTTTTATCCAATATTTTCTGGAGCCAGAGAGGGAACTTTTTAAGCGTGCCAACAGACTGTCCTCAGCGCGACGAACGATATGGTTGGTCTGCTGACGCTCAAGTGTTTTGGCGCACCGCTGGCTATTTTATGGATACATCTGCTTTCCTTAAAAAATGGATGGAAGATCTTATTGATGGTCAGTCTGAAGAGGGCATTTTCCCCGATGTTGCTCCTACTAAACCATTAAACCCGTATCGTTTAACCCCGCAGCCTGGTGCGCCAGCTTGGGGTGATGCGCCGATTATTTTAGCTTGGCATCATTATCTACGTTATGCCGATGTAGGTATGTTAGAGCGATGTTGGCAGCCATTTATTAAATGGATGAAAGTAATTGAATCGAAAAATCCTAATGGTATTCGAGTCAATGATGTTCATAACAACTATGGCGATTGGTTAGCTGTCGGCGATGAAACGAATAGAGGACTTATTAATACTGCTTATTGGGTATATCTCGCGGATATCATGACGAGCATAGCTAAGGCTTTAAATAAAGATAGTTCGTCTTGGTCTGCACTGTCGAAAAAACTAAGAAACGTATTTCTAGAGCAGTTTGTTTTAGAAGACGGTTCATTATCTGGTGATACGCAAACAGCGTATTTATTGGCCTTAGACTTTAAAATATTACCTCAAAACCACGTTCCTACTGCTGCAGAACATCTCGCTCGTTTGTTTAAAAGCTCTAATGGACATTTGCAAACGGGTTTCCTTGGTGTGCGTCATTTAGCCCCCGTTATTAGCGACTATCTTTCTCCCACTCAAGCGATCGATTTATTGCTAAAAGACACATATCCGTCTTGGGGATTCTCAATAAAGCAAGGTGCAACAACGATTTGGGAGCGCTGGGATGGCTGGACACCAGAGCAGGGCTTCCAAAGTAAAGTTATGAACTCTTTCAATCATTATGCCTACGGTGCTATTGGCGAATGGGTCTGGGCTCGACTTGCTGGGATTGATTGGGATGAGGCGGCTCCTGGTTATAGCAATGTAAAAATGAGCCCTATTTTTGATGAAAGAATTGGTTTTGTTGAAGCGGAATATGAGGCATGCACAGGTCTTATAAAAAGCTATTGGGAAATGAATAAAAATAACCCAGAAGAAGTGAGTTGGGTTGTAGAGCTACCGCCAAATGTTAGCGCATCGATAACATTGTCTGATCCGTGGCGCTTTCAAGAAGAAAAGGACTTTGTGCTTACTTCAGGAACCCATTCGATGAATATAAAAATATATAAGGAAAAATAATAATATGACCTTTTTTATTGGTATTGATGTCGGTACTGGCAGTGCAAGGGCAGGAGTTTTTGACTCTGAGGGGAATTTAAAAAGTACCTCAGCCCAAACCATCGAAACATATCGCCCACTAGAAAATTTTGCACAGCAAAGTAGTGCTGACATATGGGAGGCAGTTTGTACGGCGACGAAAACTGCGATAGCTGATGCCAACATATCGTCGTCAGAAATAGTGGGAGTGGGGTTTGATGCCACTTGCTCTCTTGTCGTTACTGATGCCAGTGATGGGCCTGTTAGTGTGGATCCAGCAGGTTTGGCTCACCAAAACGTGATGTTATGGATGGATCATCGTGCCATAGAAGATGCCAATGAAATAAATGCAATTGGCGGTTCGGTTTTAAAGCATGTTGGTGGTCGTATTTCTCCTGAAATGGAGTTGCCAAAATTACGTTGGATGAAGCGTGAACTACCACAGAGCTGGAAAAATGCTGCCCAATTTTGGGACTTGCCAGATTGGTTAGTTCACCGGGCCACCAATAGTTTCACGCGCTCGCTGTGCTCAACCGTGTGTAAATGGACCTATTTAGGTCATAAAGGCTTTGCTGGAGAAGGTTGGGACGATGACTTTTTGTCTTCTATAGGGCTGGAAGATTTAGTTGCGGATGAACATGCCTCTATTGGTTCAACGCTGGCTGTCCCGGGTGAACGTTGTGGCGTGCTAACCGAACAATCGGCAGCGGAGCTTGGTTTGGTTGCCGGTATCGCCGTATCCGCTAGTTTAATTGATGCCTATGCTGGTGCATTAGGGACATTGGGGCTTGATATTGGTGAATCGCCGATAGACTCTCGTCTTGCAGTTATAGCAGGTACGTCGACTTGTCATATTGCTTTTAATCCTAAGCCGATTTTTGTTTCTGGTGTTTGGGGGCCATATTTTGGCGTGACCCTACCTGATATGTGGGCTTTAGAAGGCGGTCAGTCTGCAGCTGGTGCACTTATGGACGCTGTTGTCGCTCGTCATAGTGCCTCTGTCCCACTTGCTATTGAAGCTAAAAAACAAGGCAAAAGAATTTCCGATTTGATCGAAGACAGACTCACTAGCATGGCTGAGGAAACGGCGTTTTTAGCGTCGACTCGTCATGTGCAACCTGACTTCCATGGAAACCGCTCTCCTCTGGCTGAGCCTTGGAGAAAAGGTGCCGTAGTTGGACTAGGTATGAGTGCAGACCTTGATGATTTGGCACTCGACTACTTAGCCACGATACAAGCTTTGGCTTATGGCACACGGCATATTATTGAAGAAATGCGCGCTCAGGGAGCGGTTATAAATACCCTTGTTATGAGTGGCGGTCTAGCTAGAAATACACTTTATGTTCGTGAGCATGCTGATGCTACAGGTTGTAGGGTGTTGGTGCCAGATCAACAAGAACCTGTGCTATTAGGTTGTGCCATGTTGGGGGCGGTTGCTGCTGGTGAGTTTAATGATCTAAGGCAAGCAATGAAGGTGATGTCCGGTCAAGGTCATATGGTTGAACCAAGACAAGGTTCTATCAACAATTATCACAATAATAAATACAAGGTGTTTCGGAAGATGCAAGACGATTATTCTGAGTATAACGCCATGATGATGACAAAGGAGAAATAGTCAATGAGCCAAATTATATTAGTTGCTAGTGGTGATTTAAGAGAAGGTGCCAATGTTGTGTGTTGGCCTACACAAAAGGCCATGGAGGCAAAGCTAACCAAAGTATTGGCAGAACTTGGACATGAGTTAGTTCGTGCTCATCCCGAAAAAGCCGCAGGGCATGGCTTTATAGCAAGCCAGCGTGAAGGCATGGATATATTTGCAACTATTGATCCTGATGCTCCCTTAATTGTCGCGGAAGCTGTTTGGCAGTATTCGCATCATGTATTGGCGGGTTTAACTACTCACCGAGGGCCAATTTTGACTATCGCTAATTGGTCCGGTCAATATCCAGGTTTGGTGGGGTTGCTGAATATTAATGCCTCCATGACCAAAGCTAATATGGATTATTCCACTATTTGGTCGGAAAACTTTGATGATGATTTTTTCTTAACTGGTATCAAAGAATGGTTGAATACTGGAAAAATTACTCATGATACATCACATGTTAGAGCATTCGAAAATACTATAAATGAAGCAGATCATAAGTTGGTTGCAGAAATTGCAGCTGATATTCGTCGCAATAAAGTGATCTTAGGGGTCTTTGATGAAGGTTGTATGGGGATGTATAACGCCATCATTCCTGATGAATTGCTAATGCCAATGGGCATCTTTAAAGAAAGGTTGTCACAATCAACTTTGTATCATGCAACATTGCAAGTTCCTGATGAAGAAGCTATCGAAGCGTATCAATGGATGCTAGATAAAGGTATGACTTTTCATTATGGCCCAAATCCTGAGACAGATTTAACGGAAGCACAAGTTCTTGGGCAATGTAAGATGTACATCGCTTCTGTTCGTTTAGCTGATCTGTTTGGTTGTGAAGCTATAGGTATTCAATATCAGCAAGGGTTGAAAGACTTACTTCCTGCTTCTGATTTAGCTGAAGGCATGCTAAATAACGAAGACCGTCCTGATGTAAAGCGTGCGGATGGAAGTGTTATTCGCCAAGGACAAGCCATAGTACATTTTAATGAAGTGGATGAGTGTGCAGCATTGGATGGTGTTTTAATCAACCGTCTGCACCGAGCGCTTGGGCAGCCTGTTGAAAACACTCTGCATGATATTCGCTGGGGGGGATTTGACCCTACTGGTAGTTGCGATGACTATGTTTGGGTCTTTGAAATTTCAGGTGCTGTGCCGCCAGCTCATCATGAAGGCGGTTGGGCTGGTTCAGAAAGCTTACGTCAGCCATTGATGTATTTCCCATTTGGCGGCGGTTCTTTACGAGGTATTGCGAAAGCAGGAGATATTATCTGGTCAAGAATCTATGTACAACAAGGTGCTCTTCATATGGATCTGGGGCGTGGCAAAGCGATTGATTTACCAGAAAAAGAGGTTGCTCGTCGTTCTCAATCTACCACCCCAGAATGGCCAATTATGAACGCTGTACTAAAAGGGGTAAGTCGTGATCAAATGATGGCACGACACAAAGCTAACCACATTCAAGTTGTTTATGCTCATTCCGAGGCGGACGCTGAGCGTGCGATGTGCGCTAAAGCAGCACTCGCAAAGGAGCTTGGAATAGAAGTGCATCTCTGCGGTGTGTAAGTACCGTAAGTAATATTTACTAAGAAAGCTTAATAATAAAAGCAGCTATCATTTTGATAGCTGCTTTTATTATGTATTAACTAAACAAGATCCTCAGCCAAAACAAAGCGTTTAATGTCGTTAAACTCTTTATTAAAAGGCTGTGATTGCGGTGTGAATTTACCTGCTAGGCAGTCTTTTACAATCTCTTCAGCACGCGTTAGATAAGTGTTTCTATCTTCCGTTTGACTTGGCTTTGGTTCTGCTTTTGGCAGCGGCACTTTTGTTTGCAACAACAATAGCTCATTAAGCGACTTAGCTTTGGTCGATTCACCTTGGAAACGCCATAAATCAGTGCCTTGGTCATAAGCGTAATAAGGCAATAGGGTCGTGCCGTGTTTCGCGACGAAATCGATAGCGTCTAAAATAAACACCGCTTCTGCATTGTCTAAGAAATAATTAAAATTGAAACGAACCCAGCCCGGTTTTACCAGTTTCTCACCTTTTCTCAGTGCTTCTTGAATACGTTCCGATTCAGTTTTGTCGATACCTAAAAGCTGATGGCCATAAGGCCCAGCACAAGAGCAACCGCCTCGAACTTGGATACCAAACACATCATTCAGTACAGCGGTGACAAAACCGTGATGTAAGTAACCAAAGTCAGTTTTAATGCGAAAAGCGGTAATCGACAAACGCGCTGCGTCAGCATGACCTAAGCGTTCAATGTTTGGGTGGTCATGCCAATGCTTGTCGATCAATTGTACGAGTTCGTGTTCACGGGCTTCGATCGTTTTGTCACCAACAGCTTGTTTGAGCTGAAATACCAAACCGGCACGAATGGATTCTAGAATTCCCGGTGTACCGCCTTCTTCTCGACGCTCGCCAATTGGTAAAAATGTGTGATCTTCAGGTGTCACAAAAGACACCGTGCCACCGCCAATAAGGCTCGGTTTTTGGTTAGTTATGATGACTTTTTTAACGACCAAAATACCTGAAGTACCCGGGCCGCCGATAAATTTATGGGTAGAGAAAAAGATCGCATCTTTGGCAAGTGCTTGGTCTTTGCTTGGGTGCATATTTAGCGCCACATAAGGCGCGGCCGCGGCAAAATCCCAAAAAGCGAGGGTATTATAGCGATGCAGCAAGGTCGTGATTGCGTCTTGATCGCATAAAATTCCTGTGACATTGGATGCGGCGCTAAAGCTGCCGATGAGACGCTTATTTTGTTTTGCCTGTAATTGCTCTTCTAAGGTGATTAAACAAACGCCACCGTCTTTTGACTCTGGGATTCTGATTACTTCAATACCCAGCTCTCGCCAAGGCAATTCGTTGGAGTGATGTTCATAAGGTCCAATAAAAACGCATACATCTGATTTGTCAGATTCACTCAATTGACGTAAGCCTAATTGACTGATTAAGGTATTAATCGCGCTAGTGGCGCCGCTGCCACAAAATATCACTAAGTCTTCTGCTGATGCGTTGACGGCTTCTCGAATTTGCTGGCGAGCTTGTTCACGAAAGGCGGTAGTTTGTTGGCCGGTGGCATTGGCTTCAGTATGAGTATTAGCATAAAGCGGTAAGACGTTTTGACGAATAGCGTCTTCGATAAAGTCTAGACTGCGGCCAGAGGCTGTGTAGTCTGCGTAGGTTAAAGTTCTTTCGCCAAAGGGTGTGTTTATTTGTGTGTTCTTGCCGATGATACCGTCCCGAATGCGGGCAAACAAAGCCTCTTCATTCGATAGCGCTTTTGTGCTTTGGTTTTCAGTGCGTTGGTTTGTCTCACTTTGATTTAGAGTGCTTTCTGCGGCAGCAATGGACATGTTTCTTTCCTCATTTGGCTTGCCGCATTAATAAACCAGTTATCACTCAATCTTTCATGCTGGGCAAGGGCAACTGAGTTGTCCACTTGATTTGCTCCATGGCGAAGTTTGAGGTGACGTCGGTTAATGCGGTGGCGCTAATTAATCGTTTATAAAATTTGTCGTACGCTGGAATGTCTTTTACCAGCACACGAAGTAAGTAATCGTATTCTCCTGCCATGCGGTAAAACTCCACCACTTCAGGGAATTCAGCCACAACGCGAGCAAACTCATCGGCCCAATTTGCGTCATGCTGATTGGTTTTAACTTGTACAAAAACCGATACGCCAAGTCCTAGTTTATCTGCGTCTAAAAGCGCGACGCGACGTTTAATAAATCCTGCATTTTCTAGCTTTTGAACTCGTCGCCAGCAGGGCGTTTTTGATAAGCCAACTTGCTGAGCCATAGACTCTGTGGAAATACTATCATCACTTTGAATTAAGGCAAGCAGTTGCAAATCTATCTCATCTAAGTGCATTTTGTTCTCTTTTTTGTTTGTTTTTTAGATTTTAGTTTCTTATTGTCGTGTTTTTTTTCGCTTGCTGCAACTCGGTTCCTTGGCCTTGCCAAACGGAGGAATTTCATTTTTCACTTGATGGAAAAAAAACGCTCAAAAAGACAGATATTTTTTAAAAAAAGAGGATATTAAGTGCTTTAGTGAAAGGGTTTTATAAAGATTTTTTATCTGGCGTTCTTCCTTTGGATTGTCATCATATAATCAAGACCGCCTTATTTGAGTAAGGTGACAGCACATTAATACAAATTTGGACGGTTAAATATTAAAGGAGTAATCAATGCTATTGCTTAACATAAGTCGTTTTGTTGGATTAAGTTTGCTTTCGAGCGTAGCGTTCGCTGCTAATCAAGTTGCAGTGTCGGATGACGTGATATTGAAGCAGCGTCAAGCGCTGCAAGAAAGTACAAAGGGGCAAGGCGTTGGACCTCAATCACCGCGAGACATCGATATAAAGTTTGGCCGTAATATTCAAAACTTTGCACAAGCACCAGTCTCGAGCAATATGAACCTCTGCAATATTCACTTTCATAAAAATGCTGAGCATAAAGGCGGTGAGTTTACCAAGTATGCCGGTAACGGCGACGGACAGGGATTTCAAACTGGTTATATCTATTCTGGTCAATTGAGTCAGCAAGAGTTAGTGCCATTGAAGGGCGGTGCTGTCTGTAAAAGTAAGCATAGTGAACTATTTCCTGGCGATACCATTGAAGTGCATTACGTGTATTCCACAGCAAAAGTTGAACCAGGTCCAACCTTAGGAGCCTGTATTATCAAGGGACAAGCAAGCCCTCAACTTCGTGTAGAAACTCAAGTTTATGTGACTGTGAATGATAACAATGCGCTTAACTTCAAGGCTTTGACGGCTCACGATGTTCGTAACGGTCTTTATCAAGCGACACACATTCCTAATAACACAGGCACACCAGTGACTTATGCAGGTTCTACGACAGGCCCCAGTTACAATGAAAAAGCGTCACCGTACCAAGTGACTTGGAATGTCCGCCCTAACGTGGCAAAGGTTGATATTCAATCAGTAGGAGACTGGTGCGATAGTCAAAATATCTACCAAGAAGATCACGCTCATGGTGTAAGAAACCTGATTACCAATCTAGATTTGCTATCAAAGGTTACCGATGCTAATTAAGCAAAAACAGCATGAATTCACGTTCCAGTTACTTTCTAGTTTTCGCATAAGGCCCTCTTTTTAGAGGGCTTTTTCGTTCTTTTGTAAAGCTTATTTTCTTTCTATCAGGTTTTCTTTAAAAAGCGTCTATTTCGATTTTATAAAATGTTATATTATAACGTTTTATTCTGTAGGAGAGAGTTATGGAAAGTATGCTAGGCAAATTGCCAGTTACGGTTTTATCAGGCTTTTTAGGTGCAGGTAAAACAACGGTTTTAAGCCATATATTGAATAACCGTGATGGTTTAAAAGTTGCGGTGATTGTGAATGATATGAGTGAAATCAATATTGATGCGACGACGATTAAGCAAGAAGTGTCGTTGAATCGTAGTGAAGAAAAATTAGTAGAAATGAGCAACGGCTGTATCTGCTGCACCTTACGTGAAGATTTGCTTATTGAGGTACGAAAGCTTGCGGAAGACAATTGTTTTGATTATTTAGTGATTGAATCAACCGGTATTTCTGAGCCCTTGCCCGTAGCAGAGACCTTTACTTTTGCGGATGAAGACGGTGTGAGTCTATCTGATATCGCTCGCCTAGATACCATGGTCACTGTCGTGGATGCGGTGAATTTTATGAAGGATTATGACGCTGCAATATCCTTGCGAGAAACCGGTGAATCCCTTGGTGAAGAAGATGAGCGTAGCGTGGCGGATCTGTTGATTGATCAAGTTGAATTTGCCGACATCATTTTGATCAGTAAAACCGATTTGGTGAATGAAGCGGAATTACGACAATTAGAATCCATCCTTCGTAGCTTTAATACTGAAGCGGAGATTATCCCAATTCATCAAGGCAAAATAGAGCCTAAACGATTGTTGGGAACCGGCAAGTTTAGCTTTGAGCGAGCACAACAAGCAGCTGGCTGGTTAAAAGAAATGCGTGGAGAGCATGTGCCAGAAACGGAAGAATATGGAATTGGGAGCTTTTCATATTTAGCGCGACGACCTTTTCATCCGCAGCGTTTTTTTGATTTCCTTCATAACACTGAGGCGTTTGGGAAATTGCTGCGCTCGAAAGGCTATTTTTGGTTAGCGACTCGTCCAGAGTTTGCTGGTCAATGGAGTCAGGCGGGCGGTATTGCGCATCATGGTTTTGCAGGCATGTTTTGGAAAGCGGTACCTAAGGATAAATGGCCACAAGATCCAGAATATCTTGAATCAATAGCAGATCAATGGGTAGAGCCTTTCGGCGACATGCGTCAGGAGTTGGTGTTTATCGGCCAAAATCTGAAAAAAGAGGCTGTGATAGAAGCGTTGGATGCTTGCTTGTTAAGCGATCAAGAATTGCTGGCAGGAAAAGCAGTATGGGCCACATTGCCCGATCCATTTCCTGAATGGCAAGAGGTTGCTTAAGCTTACTCTTGCTCTGTTGCTTTCCCCCCAATGCTTGGTTAAAACTCTGAGTACTTTGATGGATTATAACGCTCACTAAGCTTGTATTAGGAAGTTATTTCAATCTTGTATCTGTTCCAACTTTTTTTATATTTGCAGTATTATGCAAATATAAAACTCTATCTGGGCTGGAGAAATATGGATATTGATTTAAAGGTATTACTCACACATTACCTTCGTCAACTTGATAATATGTTGGAACAAATTCCAGAGGAAAGCTTTTCAGCTTCGCTGTCAGATAACATGTTTTCTCTTGCGGGTAATGCTCGGATAGCGGCTAATTTTGCTTTGCGTGGATATTGCCCGCTTGTTGGTGTTAAAACGGTTTCTTTTGATCTAGGGAACGATGATCAAAACGCAGTACGGGAACAAATTTCCGCTACTTTAGATTATCTTGAAGGGCTACCTGCAGTAGAGATCTTGAATAAAGATGTGTTGCTTAGTGAGAAGGCGGGATTTACTGAACTGAACCTGCCACAACCTGAGTTTTTACATCATTATATAATGCCTAATTTTTTCTTTCATATCAGTATGGTTTACGCCATTGCGAAATCGGTTGGTGTCGACTTAGGGAAGGCAGATTTTGATGGTTATCACAGCTATCCAGTCGGTTTTAGTTGGTTAAAGCCTTAAAGGAATCAAATGAACTGAACTAAACTGTAGCCTCTTTTGTTTTTCAAAAGAGGCTAAATTGCCTCTAATTACTTCTGTTCTCCTTCGTTAATTGGTTCTAGCACTTCCACAGTTTTATTTTTTAATCTATTCATTAATAAATGAATGTCTTCTTTTATCATCAGTAAAACAGGGATCAAAATTAATGTTATCACTGTGGCAAACATGATGCCGTAGGCGAGGGACACGGCCGCAGGAATGAGCATTTGTGCTTGTCTTGAGGTTTCCCAAAGAATCGGAATTAAGCCAGCAAAAGTGGTGAAAGACGTCAGCAATACCGCACGCAAGCGGCTGCGGCAAGCGAGACTGATGGCTTTTTTGACGTGGCTGGTTTCATGACGAAGGTCGTTGAAGCGAGACACGAGCAACAGACTGTCATTTACCACAACACCGCTGAGCGCAAGTATGCCGTTCAGAGAGAAAATCCCCAACGCTAAATTGTTCATCCAATGACCAAGCAATGCACCAATGATTCCGAATGGAATCGCCATCATGATGATAAGCGGCTGCGAGTAAGATTTTAGAGGTATCGCCAAAAGTCCATAAATGATCAAGAGAGCGATGAGGAACATCTCCGACATAGATGACTGAGTTTTTTCTCTTTGCTCTGCTTCCCCAGAGAAATAGATCGAAACTCCGGCAAACTGACGCTTCATCTGTGGTACGACGGCTTTTTGTAAATATTCGACGACTTCTGTTGATGACATGGCGTCTTTATCAACTTCGGCAGACAGATACAAAGAGCGTTTGCCATCAATGCGAATAATACGAGTCTCTGCATCTTCTTGAGACAGCGTAGCAACAGTTGAAAGTGGTACGCGGGTACCGTCGTCTAAAACGATTTTGGTATTCATTACGGCGGCTGGTGATTCTTTTTGTTCGCTTGGATAACCTAAGCGTACTTCGACTTCCGAGTTGTCTCGCTGGTATTTTTGTACTACCTGACCATCAAAATTACGGGCGACTTGAGTGGCTAAATTGCTGGTGGATAATCCTAATAGTCGACCCTGATCGGTTAGTTTTAGGGTGAGTCGAGACTCGGTAGGCTCATTGTTTTGCTCTATTCCTGTCACCGCTGGTAGTGTGGCTAATTGCTTTAATAGTTCTTCCATTGCACCGTTAAGAACACTTGTGTCATTACCGCGCAGTTCAACTCTTAACGCGTCAACTGTTTCACGAGCACTACGAATTCGTAGGTTTTTTACACCTTCTGGCATGCCTGAAAGTTGCTGCCATTTGCTAGCAAATTGCGCTGAGGTATAAGGTCTATTCTCGTCTAGCTCTATGCGTATGTTGCCAGATTGATCATCACTTGCCGTGACTTGGATGTTTTTGATGGCGACATCGCCTTTCGGTTTAGGAGCTTCTTTAGGTTTTGCCGAGTCTTTTGGCTTTTTGTCTGATTGCTCCGCGCTGTTAGCTGGTGGACGTCGGTGTTCGCCGCCATCGGTGCGTAATGCTATGTCGGCTTGATACGCTTTTTGCTCTAACTCAAATAAAACTTTGTTGGTTTGTCCGTAGCTGACATCGTTGTACATGGTGAGTGTGCCACGCACTGTATCTCCTGGAATTTGAGGGAAAAAACTCATCCGGATAGCGCCTGTAAATGGCATGGAAATAACCAGTACAAAAATAGCGATGAAAAACAAGCAAACAGCGTACCTATGATTAAGCGCTAGATCTATTGTCGGGCGGTAGATACGCTCGCTGAACCACTGCAAACCAAAATCTGCACCTTGTTGAACCATAGCCCATGCTTTAGATATTGGATTGGTGCGAGTCGATTTTTGTGTATTTATGTGGGCAAGGTGAGCTGGTAGGATAATTTTAGATTCGATTACCGATAGAATTAAGCAAATAGCCACGACAGTAGCAAATTGAGAATACAGTTGCCCTAAACGCCCTTCAATATTTGATAGAGCCCAGAATGCTGCGACAGTAGTGAAAACGCCAAATAGTGTCGGAATGGCGACTAACATAGTGCCTTTTATCGTATTACCGATGGTGTCGCCTTCTTTTGACCTGACAGTATAGACGCTCTCACCAACCACAACGGCATCATCAACCACAATCCCTAAGGCCATGATAAAACCAAAGGTTGTAAACATGTTCAATGTCAGGCCGATGCTTTCCGTACCCATGAAAAATAAAGTGCCAAAGAAAATAAACGGCAACCCCATGGCTACCCAAAATGCCACAGTGACGTTCAAGAATATCGCTAGCAAGATAAAGACGAGTAATACACCTGTAATGGCGTTACCTATCATCAATTCTAAGCGTTGATTAATCGATTCACTACGATCATACCAAGTGCCGAGTTCGACATTAGCTGGTAAACGTCCGCTGTCCTGCCAATCTTGAATGACAGCTTTTGCTCCGATCACGGAGTTGGAAATATCGCTGGTGCCTGTAGTTAGAACTTGAATACCTAAACTATTTTGGCGATTAAAACGCGATAAAACATAATCATCTTCGTCAAATGTGTCGCGTATGTTAGCGATATCGCCCAGTAGAACTTTTCCTCCAGATAGGTTGGAAATAACGGGAATTCGAGCAAACTCACTTTTTATGTAGGCTTGCTCAGATGCGCTGATGGTTAAGTAAATGTTTTCGTCCCGTAACGTCGCGACTTGAGCTGGAGATGATTCGGCATTGATTGCAGTGGCAATATCGGACAAGGTGAGCCCGTAAGCTTCAAGTTTGTTTTTATCAATGTCGATCATAATGGTTGGGTCTAGCCAACCAGAAACTGAAGTCGCACTGATGTTTTCGTTTGCCAATAAATCAGATTCTAATTCATCAGTAAGCTTTTGTAGGGTACGTCGATCTGCATTACCATAGAGTTGAATCCAAATTGAATGTTCTTCGCGAGTGGCTTTAGATACGACTGGCGGATCGGCTTCATCAGGAAAAGAAGAAATCTGATCAACCTTATCTTTGACATCGTTTAGGAGCGTATCTATGTCATAACCATCCAGCATTTCGACAGTGGTGCTGGTTGATTTTGCGGTTGATGAGGTCGTAATGGTTTTGATGCCAGAGACACCTTGTAAGGCCTCCTCTAACGGAATGGCAATGCCTTCCTCGTTTTCTTTGGCTGAGCCGCTGTCATTGCTAACAGAAATAGCCACGCGGTTTGGCGTTAGGCTTGGAAAGGCCTCTTTATTCAGCGAGCCCATGTTCAAAACGCCTAAGCTGATAACCAGAATTAGCAATAAATTCGCGGCAACTGGATTATTGGCAAACCATGGAATAATGCCTTTCGGCTGATCAGTCGGACTCATGGTTTCACGCTCTTATCATCTGATGTCGAGGTATTTAATGACTTAACAAGAGTGCCTTTTAAATAACTGTTATAAGGTTGTACAAGCACTTGATAGGGTTTGTTTAGCATGGATGTTGGCACTTGAATATAAACGTATTGAGAGTCAACAAAACGAGGAGTGGTTTCAAAGGCAGCTAGCCGACTATCTTGATCTATGTACCAGATTTCGCTCTTTTGGCTTAAGGCCGTATTAGGTAGTTTCCAAAGGTTGTCGAGGCGCTTGCCTTGAATCGACACTTCGACAAAAGCTCCCGGGATTAACGCTGGAGTCTGATCGAGTGGGCGGTCTAAGCTAACCAACAAGCTGCGCATGCGAGTCGTTTCGTCGATGTGTTGGTTGACACTTAAAATTTTACCTTGCCAAGAGTCATTGTTATCAATGCTTGAGATTAATGCTGGCCAGTTGTCTTTTAGTAGCGTTTTAGTATCGGGGAGCTTTAGCCAATCACTGTTGGATAAATCGATTTTAATTTCGGCTCGATCGACACTGTATAGTATGCCTATCTCGCTTCCTGCACTTAGATATGAGCCAAGTGAAATATTACGAGTGACTATTAAAGCGTCAAAAGGTGAGGTTAGTTGGGTATGCTTTAATCTGGTTGTTGCGTTGCTTAGTTCAGCCTTAGCAGCTTCAACATCAGCTTTAGCGGCTGCTAATTGTGGCTCTCGTAATACTAGGTCTGAATCTGGATCACCTTTAAATCCAGCGGCGGCCCATTCTGCTCTGGCTTGCTCACCTTGGCGAGCTTCCTCTTTGAGCGCAAGCTCTGCGGTTGCTAGAGTGTTTTTGGCACTGGCTACTGCACTGTTTAGTTCGCTGTTTTGTAATTGGCCTAAAAGATGACCTTTCTTGATGACTTGGCCAGACTCAAATTGATTTGAAATGCTAATAACTTCGCCGCTTACTTGGCTTGTCATTGTCAGAGAATACCTTGGCTTAACTACACCTGATGCCTTAATAGTGGCCGCATAGCTACCAGTGTTGGCGGTGATTGTTGATAATTCTAGTGCTTGCGCTGGCGTCTCAGGGCGCGGTGTTTGCAATCGATTTTGCTGTGTTTCAATAGCATGGATAACATAAAAGTAAACACCTGCTATTGCAGCACCAGCCAACAATAAGGTGATCCATTGAGAAAGATATTTCATTAAGGTTTTACTCCAAGCCCGAGTGCGAGCCCCAAATCAACTCTGTTTGATAGGTGCTGATAAATTAAATTGTCCAATTGTGCTTCTAGGTCAAAAGCAGTGGTTTGCGCATTGATTAAGTCATTCAGTTCGACCAAACCTGTGCGGTATTTTTTCTCGTATTGAGTGAGGTTCTTTTTGGCGCTAAAAAGTGCTTCATTAATGTGGCGGACTTGCTGTGATAGGACGCGTTCTTGCCCCAAGGTATTTTCTACTTCGTTGACGGCAGTGAGTAGGGTGTCACGGTAATCTTGATAGGCTTGAGCGGTTTTGAGTTTGGCGATTTCTGCAGCGGCTTTTAGTTGCCCACCTTGATAGAGTGGCTGAGTGATTTGTGCTAGCAAAGACCAAATAGGCGAACCAAACAAAGCCGCTCTTGGCGATGCTGCTGTTTCGCTTAGTGTTGCGCTTAGGCTGATGCTGGGAAGCATGTCTTTATAGGCTACAGAGGTATTTAAATCGGCGGCTTCAATAGTCAAATACGCAGCTTTTAAATCCGGTCTGCGTTGTAAGTTTTGTTGTGGTAGGTCGCTTAATGTAAGGCTGACATCTGGGTAGTTTTGGTTGGTAATGAAACTCAAACTATCTGTTTTGCCTAAGTAAAGTTGCAGGTTGCGTATTTCAATAGCTAGGTTTTCTTTGTATTCCACTAGGTCAGCTTTAGATTGAGAAGTGGAAGTACGAGATTCGTCTAGTTCTTCTAAGTTGCCAAGTCCATTTTTAAAACGTTTTAGAATTAATTGCTCGTTTGCTTCTAACAGTTTTAGGCGTTTCTGCTCAATATCAATGGCATGTTGTTTCGCAGTAATAGCCAACCAAGTTTTAACTACATTAGCAACTAAGGTGTCACGGCTGGCTTGATATAAGGCCTCGTCACTGGCAAGCGTTTTGGCCGAAGCTTGTTCTGCTTGAGCGAGTTTTTGCCATAAATCGGCCTCCCAACTAATGCTTAAACTGGCTTTGTAGTCGGTATCGCTGCCTTCTGATTTGTTACCAGAAAAGCCTGCTTCGACGCTAGGTAGAGAATCGCCCTGTTGGCTTTTTAAGCTCCATAAACTGGCTTGTAGAGTCAGCTGCGTTTTTTGCAAACTAGGATTCGCTTCTAGAGCTTGGGTAATTAGGCTATTTAGTTGTTCATCTTGTATCAAATCTGTTAAATAGCTTGCAGGAACGACGTTGTCCATTGTTTGCCATTGGGAAGTTTTAGTCTTGCTCGTCGAATCTAGTTCCTGTTGCGCTAATTCAGCGTAGTCTTTGCGTTTCTCTGTATTACTACAGGCCGCTAATACCAGACTGAGGCAGAGCAACCCTATATTTAAAAAAGGCCGGTTGAGCATTTAATATGTCCTAGTAAAAGAGCTGAATCAGTGACGTTTTTTTACACGCTATATTTTTAATATAAGAAAAGTAAGTCGTTGGATTATTACGTTTTTGGATCAAGGCTTTAAGTGTATTTGCGTTTCTTTACAGTTTACCTATCTAGCTGAGAGCAATTACAGATAAAGCAATTACTTATTAGACTGCTTTATCTGTATCTTTTACGTCATGATAAGATTATTTGGTTCACCCTGCTTTTGCCCGTTGTTCGAAATTTTGCAAAATCATTGCTAAGGTTTTGATTGCCCACTCGCGCCTTTCCATACTTTGCTCACTGAAGTTAAGTCTAAAGCAATTACGATACTTACCCGTTGCAGAAAAAAGTGGGCCGGGTGCAAAGCCTACACCTTCTTCGCGGCAGCGTTCAATTAGCTTCATGCTGTCAATACTGGGATGAAGCTCTACCCATAAGATAAAACTACCGACAGGGTAGCTAACTCTGGTGTCACTGGGTAAATAGTTTTTTATCACGCTAAGTAAATGGTCTCGCTGTTGCTCGTAGTCTTGTCTCATTTTTCGGATGTGCTTAGCGTAGCCTCCTAAGCGAATAAACTTCGCAATGGCAAGCTGGGGAAGAACTGGACACATAGAACTACTTACGTACTTGATGTGAGTAACTTTGTCTCGATAACGCCCCGGTGCAATCCAGCCAACCCGCATGCCAGGCGCAATGGTTTTGGAAAATGATGAACACAGCAGAACTCTGCCATCTTCATCAAAGGATTTGATGGTTTTAGGACGTGGGAATTGATACGAGATATCACCGTAGATGTCGTCTTCTATTATGGCAATATCATAGCTTTGCGCGAGTCGATAGAGCTGCTCTTTTTTGTCTTCTGGCATGGTGTAACCCAGCGGGTTATTGCATGTTGGTGTGACAAAAATCGCCTTAATTGGCCATTGGTCTAACGCTAACTCTAATGCCTCTAAACTGATACCAGTTTCGGGATGGGTTGGAATTTCCATCGCTTTAAGGTTCGCCGCTTTGATCGCTTGCATGGAGCCGTAGAAACTTGGAGACTCGATGGCAATAATATCGCCAGGTTCTGTCACCGCTCGTAAGCAAACAGATAGCGCTTCTTGGCAACCTGAGGTAACGACTAAATCGTCTGGGTGTAACTGGCAACCGGACGCTACGGCTAGACGACAAAGTTGTGTGCGTAATTCTTCCGTACCACGAATGTCAGCGTAACCTAATCCTAATTCTGGTTTTTGTTTGGTAAGATCTGACAAAGTTTTGAGTAAAGGCTTCAAGGTTGTCGCTTTCATATCTGGCATAGCGTGCTGCAACTGTACGCCTTTGTTACCACTGCGATTCATCAACATATTGAGCACTTCTTCCCATTGGGAAACTTCCAAAGGGCGCTGTGGTGGTCTTGAAATGCTGGGCAGATTGTCCTTTTTGCGTGAGCAAACAAAGTAGCCTGATTTTGGTCGAGCTTCTACCAGTAGCTCTTGCTCAAGTTGCCTATAAGCTTCTTGTACAGTTGAAATGCTGACACCATGTTCTTGGGCTAATTGGCGTACAGAAGGCAGCTTGTCGCCAGACTTATAAAAGTCATGTTGTATGTGTTCACGTAAGCGGTTGGCAAGTTTTTGATAAAGTGTCATAGCATCTCTCTTAAAGCCTTCTTGGTATCTGTATTGATTATAAAGTGTATATTTGCCATTTATGACCATACAGATTTAGGTTTATTCGGCCATACAGTGCAAAAAAACCTCTCACTGTATGTTTAATAAAGTGATTTTTTGAATCTGTATCGTATTCCTGTCTTCTCTTAAAGTAGTTACTCATACACATAGTGCTTGTTAAGCCCTAATTAGTGCAGTTTACAAGTAGTCTAAAAGGAGAGGGTTATGTTAGTTGTCAGCTTATTTGTTTGTATTCAACAAAGTATAGAGCGTTTTCAAACGCGTAAGAAATTGGCATCTCTAACTTCTCAGCAGATGATTGACATAGGCATGACAAAAGAACGCCATCAGGCTGAGTTGTCACAAGCGACTATTGTTGGACTTATGCGAGATGTAATATTCCTTATTAAAAATAAAGGGCAGATGTCATGATAGATGTATCTTTTTTCTTAGCGCTTGCCATGTTCGCTTTTGTAACTTCCGTGACACCGGGCCCGAATAACATTATGTTATTGGCGTCAGGGGCGCAGTTTGGTTTTCGTCGAACCTTACCGCATATGCTAGGGATTGTACTTGGTGTCGCAAGTTTGTTGTTGTCTACTTTAATGGGGCTAGGTGCGTTGTTTACCTGGTATCCGCCTCTATACAACGTTTTAAAATGGGTTGGTTGTGCCTACTTACTTTGGTTAGCATGGAAAATTGGCAGTGCTCCAGTGGGAAAATTAGAAACTAAAAAAGCGCTATCTTCACCAATGAATTGGTGGCAGGCTTTGCTTTTTCAGTACGTTAATCCAAAAGCTTGGATGATGGCGATTGGTTGTGTCAGCTCGTTCGCAATTGCTGGAGATTTATATGTTCAGTCTGGTTTTTGGATGATCGTATTGTTTGCTGCGATGGGATTTCCTGCTATTTCTATTTGGGCATGGGCTGGAGTGAGTATTCGACGTTGGTTAACTGATCAAAAACGCCAACGAATCTTTAATTTTTGTATGGGGATTGCCACAGCCTCTACATTATTACTGATTATTGGTAATTAAACGCCCGGAAGAGGAGCGACAAGTGACAGGTAAACAGGAAGAGCAAAGTATTTCGAAGGATCACGAGTGGAGTCTTTATATGATAAAGACTCGCTTGAATACGCTTTATACTGGTATTAGTACCGATGTTGATCGACGCTTTAAAGAGCATTCCGGCGTGAGTAAGCGAGGTGCTCGCTATCTGAAGGGTAAAGGACCGCTTGAATTAGTATGGCATCAATCTGTTGGTTCAAAGAGTGACGCCTTAGTATTGGAGTATAAAGTAAAAAAATTGAATCGACGCCAAAAACTGAGCCTCATAGAAGGCGGAATAGACTTAACGGCATTAAGCCAATCATCTCGAAAAGAGACTAGCCTCTAATAGATAATATAAGCTTGTCTTTCCTGTCGATCATTCGTAGCATGTCATATATTTTGTGATGCTTGCTCTGGGAGGCAGGAGCTATGATAAGTCATTTTGACCACATTGTTTTGACCGTGGCAAATATCGACAAAGCCGTGTCTTTTTACGAAACCGTGTTGAAAATGGAGCCGATTTCCTTTGCAAATGGGCGTAAAGCCCTGCGTTTTGGCCAACAAAAGATCAACCTCCAATTGTTGGGTCAAGAACTGCGAAATCATGCAATGGAAGGGTCTGGCGATTTATGCCTGATTACCAACTGGACCATTGACGAAGTTGTCACTCATTTGAAAGCTTGTAAGGTTGCTATCCTAGAAGGCCCAGTGACGAAATCTGGCGCATTAGGGCCAATCCAATCTGTCTATTTTAATGATCCAGATAATAATCTAATAGAAGTCAGTGTTTATTCAGAAATCACAGAGTAACAGTTTAATAAAACTATTTAAGAGTCAGTAAGGCAGGCACTATTTTTTGTTAAGACGCCGCTTTTTTTAGTACTTCTTGTTATCATGAATTTTTTACTTTTTATCTATTGAAGGGACTCCCAGCAAGACTATGAAAACTGTATTAATAGCGAAACAGAATCTTGAGAAAACCTATTCAGGCGCTTGTCGTAGTGTTCATGAAGAGATCAAGTATTTTTCTTCAGTTGGGTGTGAAGTACATACTATTTCTGAAAATGCCAATGTAGAAGATATAAACAAAAGCGGAGGCATTTCGCATAAATCAAAGCGATTTTTCTGGCAAAAAAAATTCAAGCGTAGAATTCAATTTAGTAATGAAACTTTAAAGCTAGCCAAAAAAATCAAAGCGGATTTGCTTATAGGTCATGGGGATTTACAGCATCCAGATGTTCATTTTATTCATAACTGCGTACATTTAGCAGCAGAAAAAATTCATAATAAGCCACTATCTAAAAATGATGAAATGTATTTAACCCATACGCCTATTTTTCAAAATCATCAGTTTAAGCATATTGTGGCGAACTCTTATTTGACAAAAAATGAGCTAATTGCACGTTTCTCTGTGCCTGAAAAAGATATATCGGTTATTTATCCCGCCATAGATGAAAGCCAGTTTAAGATTTTGTCTAACGAGGTTAAGGCTAGAATTCGAAAAGACCTAGATGTAAAAGAAGATGAGCTTTTAGTTGGTTTGGTTACCTCAGGTAATTTTAAAAAACGTGGTATTGACCGTTTTTTTGAAGCCATTAGTCTCTTGCCAGAAGAGATAGCTAACAAAACTCACTTTGTTTTCGTCGGAAAAGATCAATTGACTCAAGAGTTTCAGGCGATTTTAGACCGTTCTCCCTACAAAAATAGAGTGCGCCAACTTCCTATTATTAATAATGTCGAAGAATATTTTAATGCTCTAGACATCTTTGTTTTACCGGCGAGAATAGAAGAATTCGGGCGCGTTGTTGCTGAAGCTATGGCTTGTGGCGCACCTGTGATTACGACCAAATGGGTTGGTGCAAGTGAACTTATGAAAAATGAATCGGCTGGCTTTATCTACGATGGAGAAAGTAATCAAGTATTAGCTAATCTAATGGATGCTTTGCTAAGTGATAAGGCGCTGCGTGACCGAGTATCTTTGGAAAACCAAGAGTCTGCTAAAGATGTGTATGAATCTGCATTAGATGAGAAATTTAATGCTGTTTTTAATGCTTATCTTCGTTGAATTTTAAGACATAGTGCATTCATAGAATGCACTATGTCTTTTCTAGTTTATAAGTCTTGTATCGCTTTTAGAACTGACAAATAACTTTTTTCTTCATACACACCAAACCCGCTAAGTTGGCGGGCTTTTACTTTGGTGAAAATGGGTTGTGTCAAACCCGTTAAGAAGCGCGTAATCAATATCGCTGTGACTTGAGTCCCTGGGCTTTTGTTTCTAACATGTTGAGCGAACTCTTGAGCATACTTTGCTAAATTATTCCATTTCTCAACATCATCGTTTATTCCAGTTGGCTGGGCAAAGACGAGAATTTTTCCGCGACAAACCGAACAATGGCCGCAGTGTTCTGGTGAATTTTGATCACCAAAATATCGAGCTAGATTATTATTCAAACAGCGATCTAATTGAAAGAAACGAATCATGGTAGCGATTCGTGCAACTTCAGCACTTTGTTTTTCTTCTACATATTGATGCAATTGGTTTGCTAATGTCTGATGGTGAAAATGCTCGCTATGGACTTGATACACTTCAGTCAGGCCTTTGCTTTCTAGCGTCAGAACATTGTGATCCGCTGCAAATTCCAAGACTTGCAATACGTCGCCTCGTGATAAGCCCGCTTCGTTAAATAGCTTATCAAAATCAGGTGTGCCCCAGATTTTCTTGTATTGGATGCCTTTTAGAATTGCTTGGTAGGCAGCTTGCCACTCGGTTGGGATTTGGGTGGCAAAAGCGATTCTATCGCCTTCCCATTTGACTTTGATATCCGCGTAAAAACTGTATTTTGGTGTGATCGCACCGAATAATTCGAGCTGCACCAATAAGGTTTTGAGCGGTAAAGAGCGAATGTTAGTGAGATTGGACAATCCGTACAGCTGTGTTTCCCATTCGCTTTCGACTGTTCCTTCACTGATGCAGCGCAGTAAATTATCTATATCCTGAGGTTCTGGCGTATCACCATAAACAAAGTTTTCTAAGGTGCTTAAACCTTCCAAACTGGCGAGCATTACACATCGGCTCGGTTGGTTATCTCGCCCCGCACGGCCAATTTCTTGGCTGTAGTTTTCGATTGATTTGGGTAAATCAAAATGCACGACTAAACGAATATCAGATTTATCGATTCCCATGCCAAACGCAATGGTCGCAACGATAATACGTGTTTTACTATTCATAAAGTTGGCTTGAATAGCGCTGCGAATATCACTATTCAAGCCTGCATGGTAGGCGACAGCTGAGTAGCCATCGGCTTGTAGAGCGCGAGCGACATCTTCGGCCGTTTTCTGCTGAGTAACATAAACGATACTCGCGCCTTGGATTTCATTGAAAATATTTTTTAAGACGTTTAGCTTTTGATGGCTTTGTACGGGTATAAGATCAATATCTAAGTTGTGTCGGTAAAAGCCAGTTTGCACTATATGTTCAGGGTATATGGCAAACTTTTGCGCCATGTCTCTTTGCACTCTGCGTGTCGCCGTGGCAGTTAACAGTAAGACTAATGGAATGGCCAACTCTTGTTGATAAGAGGGTAGTTTTAGATAGTCCGGACGGAAGTTATGACCCCATTCTGAAATACAGTGAGCTTCGTCGACTACTAACATAGAAATCGGAACGCGCTTGATAAAACGACGAAAACGCTCATTTTTAAAGCGTTCAACCGAGATCATTAAAATCTTAATAGCGCCACTCTGTACTCCAGACATAACAGCTTGGCTTTCATCTTTGCTTTGACTTGAATCTAAGCAAGCAGCGGGAATGCCTTTTGCGGTTAAAAACGCTAATTGATCATGCATCAAGGCAATCAATGGTGAGATCACCAACGTCAAATTAGGGAGTTGAGTGGCGGTGAATTGGTAACACAATGATTTACCAGAACCCGTTGGGAAAACCGCGAGCGATGAGTATCCAGTCAGAAGCTGTTCAATAGTTTGCTTTTGACCTTCACGGAACTCGTTGAAACCGAACAAAGAATGAAGAGAGTGTTCTAATGGTGCTGTATTTGAAGGCATCATCGTGAAATTTGTCCCCATTCTAATTCGCAGTTTTTTAGCTCGTTTAAGTGATTTATCCAGTAGTCTTCACTGCCAAACCAAGCAAAAGCTTTGGTAAAAGCAGGGTCATGCCAACGGCTTTGTAGCCATGCAGTGTAACTAATGACATGCACACATTTAAAAACATCGACTAAATCCAATTCACGAGTTTCAAAAGGCAAATAGGTCTCGTAACCTTCAATGATTTCGCTTAATTGTTGTCTTGGATTTTCTGTTTGAGTAATGTGTAACCATAAATCTTGAACGGCAACACCATTCTGGCAATCATCAAAATCTAATAAATGAAATTGACCGTCGTGCAACATCAAATTACTACGGTGACTGTCACCATGAATCGGTCGAAGCTGCCTTGGCCAATAGCTCTTAATGCTGGCCTCGCACATATCTCGCAGCGTAGCGATTTGTCTTATATAAATAGGCTTGAGCTTTTCAGGCAGCTGTAATTCTTCTGCTAGTTCTGATTGTCCAAATAAAGTACGCCCCGTCAAAATCTGATTAGCTGCATCATCCATTTGTGATAAAGGAGAGACACTGATGCGCTCTTTAAAGGGAGTTGTCGATAGAGTTTTGTGAAGCTGACCGATGAGTTCGCCAATTTGATAAAGCTGATCAAGGTTGTCTGCTTCAGGGTGTTGCCCAACTAGACGTGGAGACAAGCAAAAATACATGTCGTTATGACGAAGCAAACTCTCATCACTAAATTCCAATGGGGCAACAACAGGAACGCCTGCGGCTTTGAGCTTTAATAATGTTTGGTGCTCTTCTCGAATCTGCGCTTCGTTCCAGCGTTCTGGGCGGTAAAATTTTGCAATGACAGGTGATGCCTCTTCAATACCAATCTGATAGACCCGATTTTCGTAACTATTTAAAGGGTAAATACGAGAATCGCTCCACAAACCAGTGGACTCTACGGCATCTAAAATGACATCTGGAATAAGGGACGAAAAGGAATGAGTAGCCGTCATAAAGGATGCTCTGATATTAAAGGATAAACGTGTGTAAGTGACGATAACGTCAATTTTTAAATTAGCGCATGACCATAACGGTGTGGGGGGATTATAGCAAGCCGAGGCGTTTTTTAAGTGTGTGTTTTTGAGCGTCAGTAAGGGGCGTAGCTTGTCCTGATTTAATCAAACGATTCCATTGTTTCCATGACTTTATAGCTTCACCAACATGGTCCCGGGTAAGGTATTGCTGGATTTCTACACGAAAAGAGTTGGATATCGCTGCAGGGTTGGCTTTTCCAAAGGTTCGCAACCGGATAAGTGTGCGTTTAAACTTCTCTGCTAGCTTTGAGTTGTCCGAGCTGTTTGCCATTATATTAGTTAGGCACTTTAAATACTCATAATAGTATTCGACCTTTTCATGGCTGGTTTCACGAGTTAATCGAATGACTTTTGAATACGCTTGTTCAGCAGTAGGCCAATCGTTTAATTGCATACTGATTTGAGCAAGTCGAAGAGCGCGTTCTGTAGAGCGTGGAGAGACTTCTAAAACGCTGATCATAGCCGCTTGAGCATCTTCTAGATTGCCTAAATCTTCGTGTGCGTCGGCAAGTAAATCATAAGCGGATAAATAATGACGGCTTAAAGCAATCGTGTGTTCTAGCTTTTTTATAGCGGCAGCAACTGTGCCGAGTTTGAGTTCACATAATGCAATGCCGTAATGTGCCCAAGCTAGGTTTTTGCTTTTTTGAATGATAAGCATGTAGTGGCTTTTGGCGTCTTTGTATCGACCTCTAGCATAGAGTGATTCGCCAATGATTTTTAAACATTGACTAGCAAAATGAGGGTATTGCAGCATGACTGCTTTGGCTTGCGCTTCCATTTTTTCAAAATCATTTTCCTTTCTAGCAGTATTAATGCTTTCGAAAGTTTTCTTTTGTTTTTGTACTCGTTCGAAACGACGAAAAAAAGCCGCTGGTGGGAAGGGTTTAACAAGATAGCTATCTGGTTGATATTCCAGCACGCTCACAACACTTTCATAAGCAGTGTCTGCGGTAATCATAATAAAAATAGTGGAATGGTCTTGAGAATAGTTCTTGCGAGAGGTTTCTAAAATTTGCTGGCCGTCAATGCTACCGCCAAGGTTATAGTCTGACAACACTACATCATAAGGTCTTTCTAGAATTCGCTTGATAGCAGATTGTCCAGAAGGTTCCACGTCTATATTAGAATAGCCCATTGACGTCATTAAAGACTTCAACATGAGGCGCATTTCACCGATATCTTCGATGATCAAAACACGCTTTTTTGATAGGTCGATAAGTCCTTGATGGATATCATTTGTGTTTTCAACGCCAAGGGCGATTACATCTGTCAAAGGTACTACCTGACTTTAATGAGCTTGCAATAAGTCTAATGCCTTATTTATATCACTTGAAAAACTAAAAAACTTATAGTGATCGTAATTTTATAGATTAAATCTGGAAGTTTTCAGTTTTTTTTATTTAATATCAACAGGGTAAGAGATATTTAGATTTGTTACAGAATGTAACTTTTTGGGCGCTATTTATCTAATGATAAGATTTTCTAGGAATTGAACTTTTCTGTGTCCATCAGAGTTGGCGTAAAAACGATAGCAACTTTTTTTACGCCAACTATTTATAAGCCTAGTTTTCTTTTCAAAGTGAGCTCTTGCTCGTGCGATATCGATGAGGCTTTCCCTGATAGTATTAATTGTTTCCATTGTTTCCATGATTTAACAGCATCATTTTTACGCTCACGATTAAGGTGTTGCTGAACTTCTACACGAAAGGAGTTTGAGACAACAATAGGGTCGTCTTTTCCTAACATACGTAATCTCGTCAAAGAGCGTTTAAGTTTTTCTGCTGTTTGTGGTGCCTGATCGTCATTTTCTTGTATCGCAATGAGGCATTTTAAATGCTCATAATAATATTCTATTTTCTCATGTTGAGTGTCTTTGGTTAAACGAATGACTCGTGAATAAGCTTGCTCTGCCATTTTCCAATCTTTTAGTCGAACGCTAATCTTTCCAAGTTTTTTTGTTCTTGCTAGAGATCTAGGAGTTATCTCTAGGCTTGCTATCATTGCTTTTTGAGCTTCTTTTAAGTTGCCTAGCCTTTCTTGTGTATTAGCAAGAGTGTCATACGCAGGTAAAAAATGACGGGTGATGCTGATCGTTTTTTCTAAGCTTTTCACTGCAGATAATGGTTGTTCTAAGCCTAAATCACACTGGGCAATCCCGAAGTGAGCCCAAGATGTCTCCTGATTGTGTTTGAGTACTCGCATGTAATGTATCTTTGCTGCTTTGTATTCTTTTCTGGATAGCAATGATTCGCCAATAACTTTTAGACATAAACTGCTGTATTGAGGGTGTTTGATCATGATGGCTTTGGCCTTACTCTCCATCATCTCAAAATTCATTTTACCTCGATGTTCATCCACCTCAGAAAATATATTTTTTTGTAGCTTAATGCGACTGAGTCGTCTGTGTAGAGTCGCAGGAGTAAATGGTTTCACCATATAGCTATCGGGGCGATGCTCTATTGCGCTGACGACACTGTCATAGCCTGTATCGGCGGTAATCATGATGAAAATAGTAGAATGACTTAAAATGTTATTTCTTCGTGAGGTTTCTAAAACCTGTTGGCCATTAATGCGGCCACCAAGGTTATAGTCAGAAAGGATAATGTCGAAATGTTTAGCTGCAATGCGCTTGAGTGCACTCTGCCCAGAGGCTTCAGCTTCTATATTTGTGTAGCCTAATGAGAGCATCATTGATCTCAGCATTAGGCGCATTTCATTCATGTCTTCAATGATTAGTACCGATTTTTTTGTAGTATCTTCTACGCTATTTTTCTTACTATCCTCTGCTGAGCTAATATCTGTCACTGTTTAACTTTCCCGGCCTGATCTATTACAAAACAATTAATAAAATTACAAATGGTTACATTCGCGTTTTATACCATGCTTGGCTGAGTCGCCCTAGTGTTTTCAGGTTGATTTAACTAGGAAAAGTTGTAAGTAATAAGGAAGTCATATTTTTAGGGCATCTCACTTATTGCTCAATGCATTAAGTTCGCCGTCAATACAAAAATATCCATATAGCCTTGGTCACCATCGATTGGTTTAATGGGCTGAGCACTGTGAAAAAACTTACGGTCGTTCAGAACGACAAACTCCCCTTTATCAAAATCATGGCTAATGAGTGCTGGGCTGTTTCTATCTAGGTGAATATTGATATTGCCGCCTTCAATATTATGACGTTGCATTACATAAATACCGATGCGATCAAAGCCATCCTGATGAATTCCTTCTGGCGCCACTTCAGCGACCTTATGATCAGCAAAAATACGTAATTGATGTACTTCGATAGGGGTGCTATCAACCACACTAGCCATTTTCTGAAAGTGTTCAAATAATTCCACAAAGGCTGGGTCTACGACTATTCTGTCGTCAATTTCTTCATAACTGCGTACAACGTTGCCTTGGAAGTGGTTGATGTTTTCATCTTGGACAAACGCTTGTGAAGGCAAACGCTTTAGCAGCCCTTGCTCAAGTGTAAAGCGAGAATAACGACGTAAACGGAACTCACCATCAGCGTAAGGATTTGGTGGTAAATGATCAAAAGAAGGCGTTAGGTGATCAACGCTATCTGGGGTTAGTTGTCCCAACTCAAGGTAGAAAGATTCTGTTTTAACTTTGTTGGTGATCATGACATTTATCCTCAGTATGTTCGTTGGCAGATTATGCGCAACGACGTTCTTATTTTTGTTGTGCTTCGTGAGCTTGCTTTCTAGTGTAGTTGGATTGCGGGAGAATTTTTCTGCTTTTTATGTGTTAAAAAGCAGTTTTATGGGTTTTATAATTCTTTTTAATCTATTTTTGTGCATTATTTATCTAATTTTGAAAAACGATGTATGTACTTCTATGAATGAATGCTTTCCTAAAGAGAAGGTATATTGCTAGGTGAAAATAGTTGTCTTTGATAATAGGATTATCCCGATAGCAAGCATGTTAATTTTTTTCAGTGCGACTTTAGTCTTATGTTCTTCGTTTTGTATTGACCTTCAACAGCCATAGTTAAACACTGGGAAGAAATAATAATGAAAAGGAAGGAAAGAACGATGGTTTATTTCCAGTGGTGTGGTGTTGTAGGGCTTCTCGTAATTTTTATTTTAGGTTACATACAAGGCACTGTTCCTCAAGCTTATGCTGGTGCAGGTCTTTTACTATGTGTCTTTTTAGTCTTGCCAAAACTAGTGCGAAGTACGTTTACTCCGAGCTCTAAAGAGGCCGATGCCGCCAAGGATAATGCATCAACTTCGTTTTCTGAAGTGAGTAAAACAGTTACTCGTGCCACATCAAAGATGGCCATGGGGGCGGCCGAAGTATCTCATTTTGTCGATACGTTAAGTAAAGACATACATCTTACCCATCATGATAGCGAACAGATTTCTCAAGCAGTAGAAACGCTGTCAGATACTGGATTGACGCTGTCGACTAACCTAGGTCAGCTAGCTCGTACTATGAGTGAAACGGCGCAATCGAGTAGAACAGCCCAAACAGCCTTGTCACAAAGTGCCGATCAGATCCATGAGCTCACAGGGAAAGTGCAAACCGCCAGTGAGCAATTAGCTTTATTAACCAAAAGTGCCGATGATATCGACAGTATTACAGCGGTTATTAAGGGCGTTTCTGAACAAACCAATCTATTAGCACTCAATGCCGCAATTGAAGCTGCTCGTGCTGGTGAGCAAGGTAGAGGCTTTGCGGTAGTGGCGGATGAAGTGCGAGCGCTAGCTGCTAAAAGTGCTAGTGCGTCAGAGCAAATCTCGAGTTTATTGACAGACGTACGTCGTAACAGCGAATTAACCAATCACGAAATGTCGTCATTAAAAGGCTTAACCGAATCTTTATCAACGACCTTGTTAGGAGAAACGCAGCGCTTTATTTCTTTAACGGAAGAGGTTCAAAATGCCTCTGCCGTATTGTCGGAAGTCGAAAGTGCAGGAGAGGAATTAGGCGCAGCCAGCACGCAGATAAATGGTTCTATTTCGCGTATTCGTCATTCTTTGCAAGATATTTCTCAGCGCAGCGATAAATTGTCAAAAGAAGCGTCAGGTTTAAGCAACGGAGCTGAAGTGGTTTTTAGGGAGCTAGACAAGGTTGATCAATCATTGTTCTTTTCTGAGTTACTTATGGTTGCCAAAACATCTGCACAAGCTATTGGTCAGCTATTTGAAGAGGCAATCAAAAAGGGTGATTTAACTCAGCAAGCGGTTTTTTCTAGAGACTACCGACCAGTCAATAATACTAATCCACAGAAATACAATACTTCCTATGATGCTTTTAGCGACCGTGCTTTTCCAGCTATTCAAGAAGCGGTTCTAGAAAAATATGAGCAGGTTATGTTTGCTGGTGCGGTGGATGTAAATGGCTACTTCCCAACTCATAACAAAAAATTTAGTCAGCCATTAAGTGGTGATTATGAAAAAGACTTGGTGAACAACCGCAGCAAACGTATTTTTAATGATGCCACTGGCAGCCGATGTGGTTCTCATACTGACAGTTTTTTACTGCAAACTTATAAACGTGATACGGGAGAAATTCTCCATGATCTTTCCGTGCCTATTTTTGTAAATGGTAAGCATTGGGGTGGTTTCCGCATGGGATTCAAATCTGCAGCTTCATCCTAATAGTGAAAGCTAGTAAGAAATCTCTACTTGGTATTTACCCAGTTGTGTAGACACAGATACGCTATAGTGACGGTCGTTATTACTTTATGGTGGTTATGACTGATGAGCAAACCGGAAAATGTTGAGAATGCAATTGTTGATAGGGAAAGAGTTGATAGTGGAATAAAAACATTCTTGCCTTTTTTGCGTCCATATCGACGTCATATAGTGTTGGCTTTGATCGCCTTAGTGGTCACCGCTGGAACCATGCTGAGCTTAGGCAAAGGCGTGCAGTTGCTTATTGATCAAGGTCTAGCATCTGGTTCAGAGGCTGGCTTGACTCATGCCTTGATGATTTTCATCGCTTTGGTATTTTTATTGGGTATTGGCAGTTTTTGTCGCTTTTACTTGGTGTCGTGGATAGGTGAGCGAGTGGTGGCCGACATTCGTCAAGCCGTGTTTGCGCATTTGCTCACTTTGTCGCCTTCCTTCTTTGAAGATAATTCTCCTAGTGAAATTCAATCCCGTATTACCTCTGATACCACGCTTTTACAAAGTGTGATTGGCTCTTCTTTGTCGATTGCCTTACGCAGCAGTTTGATGTTGATTGGTGGGATTTTATTCTTGCTGGTGATGCATTTTAAATTAACGCTTATTTTGCTGACCTGCGTACCTTTTGTGATTGTTCCCGTAGTGTATTTTGGCCGACGAGTGCGACGACTATCGCGTGATAGCCAAGATGAAGTAGCTAACGTGGGCCGCTATTTATCACAAGCATTGCGTCACATAAAAGTGGTACAAGCCTTTACCCACGAAAAGCATGATGCGCAACGTTTTTCAGCAACGGTTGATCGCGCCTTCAATGTAAGTGTGAAACGTATTCAGCAGCGCTCTTGGCTAACTCTGATGGTCATTTTGTTATCGATGAGTGGCATTGGGGTGATGTTGTGGTTTGGTGGTAAAGACGTCATCTCAGGGGCTATCAGTGCTGGTGATCTAGCAAGCTTCTTGTTTTATTCCATTATTGTCGCTGGCGCGGTTGGTGCCATTTCTGAAGTAATGGGCGAGTTGCAGCGCGCTGCGGGAGCAGCGGAGCGCATTATGGAATTGCTTAGTGCAAAAAGCGTTGTGGTAAGTGGTTCTACCGAATTTCCTTCTCAGCGTATGGCTGAAATTCGTCAAGGCGAAGAGGTCATCAAGTTTGATAATGTCGAGTTCCGTTATCCAACAAGATCTGATTATGCCGCGTTGAAGAATCTTTCTTTTTCTATCAAGCGGGGTGAAATGCTGGCTTTAGTTGGGCCATCAGGAGCCGGTAAATCTACCTTGTTTGAATTGTTGCTGCGTTTTTATGATCCTCAGCAAGGCGGTGTTTATTTGGCTGGTGAGAATATTAAAGAGTATTTCTTAGACGATCTGCGCCAGCACTTTGCTTTGGTTCCACAGGAAACGGTTCTCTTCGATCAAACAGTTTACGATAACTTGGGTTACGCCAATCGCAATGCCAGCAAGGAGTCTATTCAGTATGCTGCTTCGCAGGCGAATGCCCATGAGTTTATTGCTCGTTTGGATAAAGGCTATGAAACTCGTCTAGGAGAAGACGGCGTACGTTTGTCAGGTGGTCAAAGACAGCGTGTAGCGATTGCTCGGGCGATATTAAAAGACGCACCGATTTTGTTATTAGACGAAGCAACAAGTGCTTTAGATGCAGAAAGCGAAAACAAGGTTCAAGCCGCGCTTGAACCTTTGATGAAGGGTCGAACCACCTTGGTGATTGCCCATCGTTTGGCAACGGTATTGAACGCAGATCGAATTGTTGTGATGGATCAAGGGGAAATAATCGCCCAAGGAACGCATGTCGAATTACTCGAAACCTGTGCCTTGTATAAACGATTAGCCGACTTACAGTTTAATCAACATGATGACGCTCAATCTGATTAAAATTTACCAACAAATACTCCACGATAAGCGCAATGGAGTGTGTTGTCTGTAATGGATAATCCAGGAGTTTGGTAAAGCGTTTCTATGTTGTCGTTTTCTGTAGGTAACGGAATACTAAGTGGCGCATCGTCACTATAGAATACTATCCAAAAACTGCTGGAATGGTCGGCTGGTGTTAGTGTTAGCGCAATGAAGTGTCGGCTGTCATCAGCCCAGTCTTCTATCGTCATTGCTTCGCTTTGTTCGTTGAGCCAATGGATTTTATCTGACGACGTATGTTGATAAAGCGGATCATCTTCTAAATGAATTTCTGCCAAGATAGGGTAGGTTTTACGCAATGCCATAAGCGTTGAGATGGTATCTTGGATTGTCTTTCTCGCATGGCTTGTTTCGGTGTCTAGGTTTTGCCAAGTTTGCCACGCAATGACGTTATCTTGGCAATAGGCATTGTTGTTACCTTGTTGGCTATGGGACAGTTCGTCACCACCTAAAATATGTGGTGTGCCTTGGCTTAATAGCAGCGTTGCCATAAAACAAAGCTGCTGATTCAAGCGCTGTGCTTGAATATCTTTGTCGTCTGTTTCGCCTTCTGCACCAAAGTTTTGACTGATATTTTCACCATGACCATCACGGTTTTCTTCCATATTGGCAAGATTATGACGATGATGATAAGACACTAAATCCTTCATTGTATAGCCATCGTGGTAAGTGATGTAGTTAACCGAGTTTAGCGCGCTTTTTTTGCCTTTATGGAAGTAGTCTCTTGATCCCATAAGACGTGTGGCAAATTCTGGCACTAAGCCATCATCACCACGCCAGAAACGACGAATGGTGTCGCGATATTGGTCGTTGCATTCGAGAAACCCTTTAGGAAACTGCCCAACTTGATAACCGTTTGGACCAATGTCCCAAGGCTCCATGACAAGGCAAGTTTCGCTTAAAACAGGATCTTGAAGAATGGCTTGTAATAAAGGCGCTTGTGGCGTGAAATCGTGATTTGTGCGACCAAGATCCACACCTAAATCAAAGCGGAAACCATCGACGCCCATCACGTCAACCCAATAACGCATACTGTCGCAGATAAGACGAATGCTGGTGGGATTGTAGGTATCGACGCAGTTACCACAACCTGTGTAATTCAAATATTGACCATCTTGATGGCGATAGTAACGCGCATTGTCTAAGCCGCGATAACACACGCTGGATTGATCTAATTCACTTTCAGCTGTGTGGTTATACACCACGTCTAAAATCACCTCAAAACCTGCTTGGCGCAATCCATCAATCATTTGTTGGAACTCAACAATCGCGTCTTTTATGGCGTATGAAGGCTCGACGGCAAAAAAGCTAATCGGGTTGTATCCCCAGTAATTGTTGAGCTCCAATTGCTGTAAATGACGTTCTGTCATAAAGCTAAAGCAAGGCATTAATTGAATCGTAGTAATGTTAAGACTTTTTAAATGCTCGATGCCTGCGGAAGAAATGACACCAAGGTAAGTGCCTTGAAGCTCGCTCTCGATTGGCAGGTTTTTGCTAAAACCTTTGACATGTAATTCATACAAGGCACGACTAGACGGTGTGATTTTGGCTCTTGCAGGTCGATCTGATTTTACTTCAACGGTACGGACAATAGATTTAGGAACGCAATACGCTGAGTCTGTAGGATGCGATTGACCTTCTTTTGTTATCGCTGCTTGGTCTTCGTGCCAAACCAGTTTGGCACTTAACTCTTTTGCATAAGGGTCAATAAGCAGTTTTCGCTCATTGTAGAGCAACTGGAGTTCTGGTTTGAATTCGCCTTTGGCTCTAAGGCCATAATGCTGACCTTCTTTTAAACCAAGTACTTCCATGTACCAAATGCCCTTATTTTTATTAATAAATGGCAGGGGTTCTTGTTCATTATCTTCTTGATCAAATAAACACAAATACAGCTGAATAGCGTCTTCAGCGACAACGGCGAAATTAACACCGTTTTCAGTCACTGTGGCGCCTAGAGGAAAAGAGGAGCCATCGGAAATCTGGTGTGCTTGGTTCATTAATACCTCTAGATGCTATTTATGTTGCTGTTGTTATTACTAAATGCTGTTAATGCTAGCGATTAAGACTCGCCTAACCATTTTAATAAAACGCCAGCAAGTGGTGGTACTTGCAGTTCAATACTTTGATCACGGCCATGGCTGATAATAGTCTGTGTATCGTATTCTTTACTTTTAGCGAAGCCACTGCCTGTATAGCTTGTTTCATCCGTATCTATAATGACTTGGTAGCGACCTGCCTTAGGCACACCAATGCGGTAGTTTGCATGAGGTGCTGGCGTAAAGTTAATCACAGCGACCGCATGCTCATCACTGTCTTTGGCTTTACGTGCAAAGGCCAAAATACTGTTGGCGCTGTCATCGTAGCTGATCCATTCAAAGCCTTGATGGGAATGATCAAATTGCAAACTCGCTTCGTTTTGATAAAGATGATTTAGGTCTTTTGACAGTGTTTGCTGAGCTTTATGGAAATCGGTGTCTAACAAGTGCCAATCCAAAGAGCGTTCATGGCTCCATTCTTGACCTTGCGCAAACTCGTTACCCATGAAGTTGAGCTTCTTGCCAGGATGGAAATACATGTAAGCCGAAAATGCGCGTAAATTAGCGAATTTCTGCCAAGCATCTCCGGGCATTTTAGTGATCATCGAGCCTTTGCCATGTACTACTTCATCGTGAGAAATCGGTAAAACAAACTGCTCGTCAAAGGCGTAAACCATACTGAAGCTAAGTTCGCCTTGATGATGCTGGCGATAAATTGGATCTTTTTTAATGTAAGCTAGCGAGTCGTTCATCCAGCCCATATTCCATTTGAAACCAAAGCCCAAACCATTCATATAAGTTGGCTTAGACACACCTGGAAAGGCGGTAGATTCTTCCGCTACTGTAAAGCAGCGCGGATGATTCAAATACACGGTTTCGTTTAAACGGCGTAAAAAATCAATGGCTTCGTAGTTATGATTGCCGCCGTCTTTGTTGGGAATCCATTCGCCGTCTTCACGGGAATAATCCAAGTACAACATTGAGGCCACGGCATCAACGCGCAAACCATCGATGTGGAATTCTTCTAACCAATAAACGGCATTACTGATTAGGTAATTCACTACATGCTCTTTACCAAAATCATAGATCAACGAATTCCATTCTGGATGCCAGCCTTTTTTAGGGTCTGGGTATTCGTACTGTTTGGAACCATCGAAGTTCGCCAAACCGTGGCTGTCGGCTGGAAAATGCGCAGGAACCCAATCCATGATCACGCCGATGTTGGCTTGATGAAGCGCATCGACAAGGGCTTTGAAATCTTCTGGTGTACCAAATCGAGATGTTACAGCATATAAACCGACAGGCTGATAGCCCCAAGATCCATCGAATGGGTATTCAGTAATCGGCAATAATTCGACGTGTGTGTAGCCCATTTCTTGAATATAAGGAACCAGCTGATCTTTGATCTCAAGATACGTCAACGGTTGATTGTCACCTTTGCGACGCCATGAACCTATGTGCAATTCATAAATGCTCATGGGTCTTTCATAGATGTCTTCGATAGAGCGTTTAACCCAAGCGTCGTCTTGCCATGCGTGCTTATTGTCAAAACAGGTTACGCTGGCAAAGGATGGATATTGTTCAATACGCTGTGCATATGGATCGCTGCGATGAGGAAGAATCTCGCCGGATTTCGCGCGAATCTCGAATTTATAACGAGCACCGTGATTAACGTCAGGAATAAACAATCGCCAAATGCCATCGCCATTACTCGACATTGGGTGAATGCGACCATCCCAAGCATTAAAGTCGCCAACCACAGACACAGAGCGTGCTGCTGGCGCATAAACCGCAAAGCGTGTGCCTTGAATGGTGAGCTTATCGTTTACCTTGGCACCAGCACGAATCGCCCCTTGGCTTTTATATTGATTCGCTTGATGGTGTTCTGGATCGACAAAGGTTGTATTAGGAAATTGATAGGGATCAACCAGCGTATAAGTGCTTTTGTCTTTATAAGTAATTTCAAGACGATAATGAAAGCGCGTATTTTCTTTTGGCCATTCGGCGTGAAACAGGCCTTTATCATTGGTCTCGCTCATTGTGGCGAGCACTTTGTCTGATTCTATGGCTAATACACGAATAGAGATCGCTTCCGGTTGCCAAACAAGTAGCGACAAACCTTTTTTAGAAGGTGATGTTTGTAGTCCTAAACAGCCAAATGGGTCTGAACAATGTGCATTCAGCACATCGTTAATTAGGGCGTTTTTTATTAAATCCATTCACTTCTCCAGCAAGAGTGAGTGTGTTAACTCGATGAGTGTTGGTGCTGATGACTGTGAAGTTTGCTCACTGCCCAACGCAAATATTGGTTTACTTTATTTGGTGTTATTTGTGCAAATTCATCCAATGCGGCTTCTGCCCAGCTTTCTTCTGGGTGTTCTGCTTGATGTTGCTTGGCGTGATCCAGAGCGGCTTGGGAAACTAGCACAGGCAAGTTGATTTCTTGATCAAACTTGCAGTTTTTATGTTGCTGGCAAAACTGTATGAAGGCATACAAACCTTCAAAAATAAGGCTCTTATACCAGCTTGGATGAATATCTGATGTTAAGGTTTCAATCAGCAGGGCAAAGGTGTCTTCACCTGGTGTCATTGAACTTAGCGCACGTTTGCAATCCAGCGCGGTATTACTCTGTGAATCACCAAACACAATGGTATTTGCATGACTTAAGCTTCCCCAGAGTTGCAATAACATAGATTCTGGGAGCTTAGTGATCATACCTTGCTCAGAACGCCAGTCAAACCAGTCGACATCTTTCATCTTACTTTGTGCATCGGTACTGTTGTGATAACGCATATTATTTGCCACATGTGCGTATTCATCGTGCTTCTGTTGTAACACTTGAGTGAGTGCTTCGTAAAGCTCACTAGGGGAGACCTTAGATAATGTGTCAAAAACTGGTGCATCGTCTTCTGGATCAAATTGTCGAGCGCAAAGCATGGCCAAATTGTGAATACGAATAGTACGAACACCTGAGAAAAACTCAGGGTGTACTTTAATTAGCGTACCTGCGATAGCAATTAACTCATGGCAAATAACTAAACCAATAGGCGATGACGAGACACTTCTCAGCATGTCTAAAATGGCATCTTGATGCAGTGGTGAACTGATATCGACTTCCGTTTCCGGCGTTTCACCTATCACCAACAAGCGCTGACGAACGGTAATGTCGGCAATGTAGGTCGCAAGATCCGTTGATGGTTTCAAAATCAAAGAATACAGTATTCGTGCAGGGCGCCAATTTTCTGACAATAGCGCTTGAAGGTAGACACTATTCAATACTTTATAAGCCGTAATTGCTGGCGTTGAGTCTGGTATGGTACTCATTAATGCGCGACGACCACCAAGCTCCATTAAGCAATCTACCGCTTCGTCTAAGCTAGGTTGATCAACTAGGCGAGCAAGCAGAGCATCGGTTTCGGCTGCTTTAATGCTAGCAGTATCGTAGGCTTTTGGCTTATCAGCCAAAGGCCAAAGGGTATCGTGAACCGGCAGTTTGGTTTCTAACTGTTTATGGTCAAGTGAGCTAATTATAATGGCGCGACGATTACCTGATTTAAAGGCATTCTTAGCTGATTGAGGAATTACACGGAATTCTTCGTGCTCACGTTTTTGCAGTAAGCGAATAAATTCAAACAGTTCATCGCTGCCTTTCATCTCACTCATTGCTTCATCTATGAGAATGCTGAAAACAGCATTGGCTTGATAATACCAATGATTGGCGATGGTTTTTAATTCGTTACGAATGTGTGCTTGGAATAGGCTAGGATCAATTTTTCGATAGTCTTTGTCTTCATTTTGAATCCAAGACAAACACAAATAACTTTCGTCATTGATACTAAATGCCTGAGATGTAGCCAAGCTATTCAACGCACGATTAGGGCGACCAGTAAGACCCAATGTCTCGGAAGCACCAAGATGACGGTAGGTTTCAACCAATTGATCGGCACTAATGGCTTTCAGTGGCGCAATGTCTTCAAGTGTTTGGCAAAGACATCCAGCGTTTAGTAGCTTTTGTTTGACCTTGTCATTTTGTGCCAAGATAACCATGGATGTGGTGACTTTGTTTGGTCGGTGCTGGACTCGATGTAAACCAAGAGGATCGAGATCATCAGTGGTGATCAGCTCTTCATCGAGCATTTTACCGACTAAAAATAAACTTTGTGCCCAAACCAAAGGTAGGTTGTCATTGGGAACACGTTTTTGAGATCCAGGCTTTTCTTTCTCCGCTAAAATATTTTCTTGCGGCACATAATAAAGTTCTGGCAGCAGCATCTGACCGTCTTTTTCGACCATTAACGATTCGAGTTTATGACGGTAGAAGTTAGCGCTTTCCCAATCTCGGGCAAATAAACGATCGATATAAAGATAAGTGAAAAACAGCGGCCATTCGGACTCAATATGTTCGAAATTAATCAACTCATCGTATTCGTAATAGATTCTGCTTTGATCTTCTAGCTCGGATTGGTGACCGTCTAATAAAAAGCGTTTACAGCCGTATTCGCCACCCAATTTGCTAATGATTTCTTTGCGTGTACGACGAGTTAATTTTTCATCGTTTACCGCAAAGGCAGGGAAGCCAATGATACTAAGAATGGCGCTATCAACTTCTTTGGAGCGAGATTCTTTAGGCAGCAAGGATTGCAATACAGAACCCGCGCGAGCTACGGCATCAGCAAAGGAATGCACTACTGCCCATTCGGGACCTTCTTCACCAAATAAATTTAGTCCATCCATTGCTTCCATAGCAGCTTTTGCCATACCCACTGAGCTGGCGTTTATTTCGGCTTTGCCGTTGTTTACTTTATTGCCTCGCTCCCAAATACCGTAATCTGGGGTGCGATAAGTACGCGAGATATAATAAATAAGGTTTTGGATGAAGTTGAATTCGTCACGAGAAAAGATCAGCTTGCTGCCAGCTTTGGTCATTTGTGCCAACATCAATAAATAAAAGCTGGTGGCATCAATTTGTAAATGTCCCCAAGCGTCATCAGCGACGGCTTCTAAACCCGTTTTAGTATCGTATTTGGCGTGCAAAGCGTCTTTAGGGTCTAGGCTGTGCTTGAAGGCTTCTACTTTATGGGATTGACGCATCATGGCAAATAATAAGCCGCGCATCATTTTTATACAGGCGAATTCAAGTTCATTGGCACGCTTTTGAGGGTTGGAAGCGCGCTTATAGGCTAGATGTAAGGCCCATACGGCTTGAATACTGTAAACATTGTCTCGTACCCAAGCATCGGTGTAGTTACCGTGATTGTTAATGCTGGTGCTAGCAGGAAAAAGCCCTGTTACTGGGTGCTGGCGGGATAAGATAACCGCTTGGATGTGTTGATAAAGAGAATCTAGCTTATCTTGCGTATCAGACGCCATGTTCGATCCTTTATGAAACTCTGTTGTTTAAAGGCCTAAAGCTTAGTTCGTACTATAGTACTACTTAAGTCTAAAACCACTATACCCAAACATAATGTGACTCACCAAGAAGTTAAAGTACTAAAGAAGCTTCTTTTTTACTTAATTTTTAAAAATGTCGTGATTTCAATTAAGTCAGGCATTTATGCACAATTTTTGAGCAGAAAATATTGCTTAAGTGCAGTTTAAGGTGCGTTATTGAATGTTTTATGACGCAAGGACAAGATCTTAGAGAGGTGAAAGAGGCCATGGGTTTTTAAGTGCATGACCTCTTTTTATGTTTATATAAAAAGAGGTATAAAAACGCTAACAGTTAATAGTTAAGTACTGAACTGATGAACCAATTGACGCAATTGGCTGGCACAATCTTGTAGGTTGTTTACCGATGTTTGAATATCCGTGGAGTTGTGGTTGGTTTCTTCACAAATGTTCGCAATATTTTCTAGGGTTTGATTAACTGTTTGTGATGACTCAAATTGACGATCTGCGGCTTTACTAATGCTGCTGTTCAGTTTGGAAATAGAGAGAACGCCATTGGCAATCTGAGTAAACGCTTGCCCAGCCTGAGAGGTTTGCTCTGCTCCTTGGTTAGCCGTGTTTCTGGCAGACTCCATGACTTCCACAGTATTGAGTGTTTGCTGAGTTAGTTGATCAATCAAACCTCCGATTTCAGTTGCTGCGAGTTGTGAGCGCCGGGCAAGTTGGCGCACTTCGTCAGCAACTACAGCAAAGCCGCGACCCTGTTCACCAGCACGAGCAGCTTCAATCGCTGCGTTCAGTGCTAGTAGGTTTGTCTGGTCTGCTACTTCAGCAATGATGCCTAGCCTGTCATTAATATGAGTAACGTCTTCTCGTAATTGTTGAATTTGTTTAGCTGCATCGCCTACTTCAACCGATAGTTGCTGAATATCTTGGTTAGCTTTATTCATAACACCAAGACCTTGTTTGGAATGCTGGCCAAGTTCTTGTGTTGTGTTGTTGGCTTGTTCAGCAATGGCAAGGGTATCCTCAACTGACGTCATTACGCTTTGCATTAGCTCTGTCGCTTTACCTGTATTGGATAATTGTCTGGCGACGCCTTGCGCTGTTTTGGTTGTCGAATTATTCGTTTGACCAACGATACTGTCTAAGGTTTCGCTGGAATGGCTGACATTGCGCACGATGGATTGGAAATCGTTCATCATGCTGTTGAACGCACGCGCCATTTCCCCCATTTCGTCTTGGCCAGTAAATTCAACACGTTGAGTAAGGTCACCCGAATGTTGTACCGACGTCATTGTCTTGCATAGAGAAGTCACACGGCTAGTAACCAAGTGAATAATGTACAAAGCGGTTCCGCCGACCAGTACAGTTAATAGGCCAACGACAATGGCGTAATCTATTAAAGCTTTTAAGAAAAAGCTGAACACGGCATCCATAGACGCGGTAGCAATAATGGTAATGTTCCAAGGTGTGAACGTAGATGCGCTGGCAATCATTCGGTGAGCTGCGTCATCGTTACCTTGATACTCAAATTCTATAGTTTGATAATTCTTTTTAGACGTCGATGGTTGTGACCTGTTTAGTTCGTCAGTTAGGGATGAAGGCGAAGTGCTACTTTTATAGTTTGCTGGAGCGCTAAGTAAAGTACGGCTGTTTTTGTTGATAATCCATAGGCTTTGTTGATCGCCATAACTGAATTCAGATAACAGTGTAATAGCTTGTTGCTTTGCTTGTTCTGCTGTTAATTCACCAGATATTTGTTTTTTATAAATAGGAGATAGTGTGGTGTTTACGATATCTAATATGTCTTGGGTTCTATCTTTTCTGGCGTCTACATGGCTGTTAAACAATGAAGAAAGAGATACGAGAATAAGTGCCGTGGTTCCCATGGACATTAGTCCAATAATAGCCCATAACTTGTAACGAATTTTTATGTCATTAATGCGATCCAGCATGTCGCCTCCGTTAGGTTGGTTTTGCGTATTTGACGCCAATAAATGGAGCTATTGAAATGGCTGCTTTGAGATAAAAAATGGCCATGATTCCTAGAGTAGTTGTTTTTCTATATATTGCCTAGTGGGTAAAATTGAGATGGGTCATTGTTTTTGTATTTAGATATTTAATTACTCGATGAACGTAGGTATAGAGAGATAGTGTTAAATTATTTATTTATTTTTTTAGTTTCTTTTTTGTCAGCTACTATTTTGCCCTTGGGCTCAGAAGGTTTGTTGCTTTATTATGCAAATGACGCAACCTTGTCGGTATTTTATCTATGGATTTGGGCAAGTTTGGGGAATACATTAGGGGGGTTAACAAACTGGTTCTTAGGGCTGTATTTGATTCGTTTCGAGCACAAAAAATGGTTTCCGATGAAGGCGCCCACTCGACAAAAAGCAGAACGTTTTTTTAATAAGTATGGTATTTGGAGCTTATTATTTACTTGGCTGCCTGTTGTTGGCGACGGGATTGCTTTAGTATCGGGAATGTTGCGTACACCTATTTGGTATTTTTTACCTTTGGTTTTGATTGGCAAAGCGGCTCGTTATGCCTTAATTTTGTGGGGACAGCACTTACTATTGACTCTGTAAGAGGTACGGATAAAAAAGTCCATGATAGTAAGCGCGAAGTTCTAATGATGTACATGGAGAATAGAATAATGGGAATGTCCAAAAAACTGATCGTAGTGATGGCAGGATTATCATTAGGTGCTTGCTCATCTCTGGACGATAAAAACACCTTTATGACCTATGGCGATTTGCAAGATAAAGTTCGTACTCATGATGAACAATGGCAAAACGTACAATCGAAATTGGATAGAATTGACGAGCTAGAAGCTGAAGTCGCAGCATTAAAGCAAGGTAAGGCTCTGCCAACCAAATCTGCAGCAATGTCAAATAACATGGCTGGTAATGGTATGTCGACTAGTGCAACTATGGCGGCTGTAAATGTTGCTCCTGCTGTTATGCAGGCACCTATAGACAGTCAAGGTAATGCTGATCCAATGACTATCGATCCAGAAGAAAACTTCGAGATGGATAGAGCGGCTCCTCCTGTTGTCGTTGCGCCGGTGATGGCAACAAAACAAACGACAGTGACTGGAGACGAATACGGTGTGCAAGTGGCTTCTTATGGTAATCGTGATGAAGCTGTTCGTGGTTGGAGAGTACTGCAGAAGTCCTATCCAACGGTTTTTAACGGTTTAGAGCCATTAGTGAATCAAAAAGAAGTCAATGGTCGTACTATGTATCAGCTTAAAGTAGGGCCATTTGTGAATAAAACATTTAGTTCAGACTTTTGTAAAATGTTAAAAGAAAAGGGCAAAGATTGCCTAGTTACGCAATATAATGGTGAGCCTTTCGCTAGCAACTAAATTTTTTAGTGAAATAAAAAAGGCGCGTTTTATTTCTGTAAACCAGAATATAAGACGCGCCTTTTTAGTTTGGAGCTAGGATAAGTTTAAATAAGTAACCTACATCAAAGGAAATGCAGAATCATAGATTTTGCCTTGACCATCTTCGATGGTGATTTCGCTTTTATATTTATCATCTTCTAATTTAATCAAACCTTGTTGTACAAAACTATCGATGATCATTAATGCCTGTTGTTTTACTTCTGGTGCATTCAATGGTGCGCGCATTTTACTGGCAATGAATTGCTCTGCTAGGCTGCGTACCAAGGGTTCATCTGCTTCAAGGTTGGCTGTAACAATCGCGTTGTACAACCAAAACTCAGGAATAGAAAGCTCCTCAATAGTTGGTGTGCCAATATCGGCAAGCTTGCTCGTTAGCGTTGCATTGAAGCTACCTTCAGGGAAAGTTCCACTGAAATCAGTGATGTTGAATTCTGGTTTCGCTGCAAGTAACTCACCAATATTATCTTGCATAAAAGCCAATATTACTTCGTAAACAGCATCTGACGAATGGGTTTGAGCTAGCAGGTTGTCAGAAAAGTTTTTGTAATCAATAAAGAATTTATTGCTCAGCTTGGTCAGCTCAGTGACTAAAGAAAGATCACTCGCTTTAAACTCTCCAAACATGGCATCTTTAATAAGATAACCAATTTCAATACTACCTAGTTGCGTTTCCTTATCTAAGCTAGAACCCATTTCAATATTTAGACCTGAAAGTTCAGTATCAGCACCTATATTAAGCTTTTCAAGGTTGAAGTCTGTTGTGCTGTCATAAAATCCACCTTGCATGATGGTAGCTAAGTTTGCGTTCAACTCAATAGACAGTGTGAATCCTTCTGCTTTAACTGGAGTATAACCGTCAACTATATCAATTTGATCTAAGGTGCCTTGGTAGATGAATCCTTGATCTGTCATTTCACCTTGGCCTGTGTAACCACTAAATTGAAATGTATTAGCTGGGTTACTAAAGGCAGGAATACTATCGGCTACTTTGAAGTTACCTGTAAAGCCGCCAAGCACAGAAAGCTCATATAAAGGCAGGTCTTCATTCCATTCTATAAAGTTACGTTGTTTGTCACCTGTATAACTGATTTTAGTATCGTACAAACCAAATAAGCCTTGGCTTGCAAACAGTATAGGGCCGTAATGCGTATCAATAATGAGTTCGGCTTCAAGAACTCCTTCTTGAATTGTTGGATCGATTTGTGTGGTATCAAAAGTTACAAGCACTTTATTTTCAGAGCCGAACCACGCTAAATCTGTAGACACAATATTCGCTGTATAGCCTGGAGCTTTATTAATATTTGAGATCAGTTCCGCGACTTTTTCTTGATGCTTAGGAGCGATAAATTTAGGTGCCACTAAGCAAGCAGCAACAAGCGTGAAAACGAGCACGGAAAGTATTTTCTTCACTGGAAGTTCCTTTTCATAGGATGGGTTAAGGTGCGCGTATGATACAGACTAATTCTTATGAAACAAAATGAAGACGGATGTTTGTGAAGAAACTTAAAGAAAAGTTGGAGTGTTTGAAGTGTTTTGTTTTTTAAAAGGTTTAATGCACAGAAACATTAAGTTCTTATATAAAATTCACTACCCAGCGATACTGTGAAAGCTGGATAGTGATTTAAGTTAACTTATAACTGAAAGGGAATATAAAGAGCGATAGCCGGGAAAAAATATACAGCTAGCAAACAGCCAAGCATGATAAGTATAAAAGGCCAAACGCCCTGAATGACTTCCGAGGATTTCCCTCCAGACACCGATTGAATGACGAAGAGATTTAACCCAACGGGCGGTGTAATCAATGCGCACTCAATCATGATTACAAAGATGATAGCGAACCAAATTGGGTCGATACCTAACATGCCAAGCGATGGGTAAAGTACTGGCATCATGATCAATAGCATAGATACAGACTCAAGAAAGAAGCCCATAATTAGCAAGACAAAACACACTGCCGCAATGAACAAACCTACTTCAGATATATTCTCACTGACTAACATCGAAATATCTTGAGGAATTTGGTACAGAGTAATGGCTTTACCAAAGACTTTCGCGCCAGCAATGATAAGAAAAATCGTCACCGTATTTTTCATTGTGCTCATAGCTGCGGCTTTGAATTTCTCAAGGCTAAAGGTTCCCATCATGATGACAATAATCAGAGAAACCGCAACACCGACACCTGCAGATTCAGTTGGCGTGAATACACCAGTATAAATACCGCCAATGATGATGCTAGCTAGTAAAAGCGTTGGTATTGCTCGTAAGCTGGCACTTTTGCGTTCAGCGCTAGTAGCCTTTTCACTTGGCGTGTAATCTTTGCTGAAACGTGCGTAAAAAAAACAGTAAACAATGAAGCTACCTGCCATTAATAAACCGGGCACGATACCCGCTAAAAATAAATCGACAATGGATTCTTCGGTAATAACGCCATATACGATCATTGGAATAGAAGGCGGAATCAGGATACCTAAGGTACCGCCCGCGGCGATTAAACCGTACACAAAAGGACGGTTATAACCGCGATCTGTCATTTCTTTGATGGCCACGTTTCCTATAGTTGCCGCTGTAGCGACAGATGATCCAGAAATAGCCGAAAAGATAGTACAAGAAGCGATTGTGGCAATGCCAAGACCGCCAGGCCAATGACCGACCCAAGATTGTACGGCTCTAAATAAGTCTTTGCCTATGCCACCTTGCAGCAAGATATTCGACATCAATAAAAACAGTGGAACAGATAATAAAATAAAGCTGTCGAAGGAAGAGTAAAGCGCTAGCGGCGCCATCATTGGTGAGAAGCCAGCCAATAACAGCATCCCTAAACCTAACCCACCTAAGGCAAAAGCAACAGGTACGCCGATTAACAACGCTAAGACCATGATAACCAGTAACAGGATAATCGTCATTATAGTGAAACCTCTTCGTGTTCTTGATAATCACCCGCGAACATCAAAAATATTTCCATGACGGCTTGTAATGTTAGTAACCCAAATCCAATAGGGATGGCTGATTTTGTTGTCCAAAGTGGTAGCCCCAGCATACTTGCTGATGCAGAGCCTATTTCAATAGATTCTTTTAATAGTTGATAACCATAAAAGGTAATAAATCCCGCGAAGAAGATGATCGATAATAGCGCGACGAAGTCAGACAATTTTTTCGCTTTTTCACCCAGCATATTGGTTAGAAAATCGATGCGAATCAGTGCTTTGTTTTGCAATACCCAACTGGCGCCTAAACAGGTTGCCCAAATCTGACAAAGCAATGATATGTCTTCTGACCAGATAGTAGGTGCAGTAAATACATAACGGGCAATGACTTCATAAGTGATAATTGCTGCGATGAAAACAAACAGTGCCGCAGATAGTTGGCCGCATAATCGAATGACTCGGTAGTTTATACGAACCCAAAGAGCGGGGTGTTCTGCTCGCCAAGCTGACAAGTCCTGCTTTTTTTCTTCATGGTTGGACATAAGCCAATACTCCAAAAAACAACGAAATATCGCGGATGAAGGGCTCATCCGCGATATATTTTTATAAGCTTAAAGGTTTTCGGCAGCTTGAATGACTTTAAAACCGAGTGGACCTGAATTATCTAAGAAAGATTCTTTCACAGAGGTGGTTGCTTTACGCCAAGCGATGATGTCGTCAGCAGTAAGATGAATCACCTTCATGTGTTTTTCAGCATCTACGATAGCATCGCTCTCGATTTTTTTGATTTTATCTCTTAGCTCTACTTCAACTTTACGAGCTGCATCAGACAGAATTTTTTGATTATCAGCAGATAAAGATTCCCATACTTTTTCATTGATAACAGTTAAGAACTCAATGTCAGCATGATTTGTTAGAGTAAGGTAATCCATTACTTGGTAAAGCTTACGTGGGCCAACCGCAGATACGCCTGTCATGCCTGCATCTACTGTACCTCGTTGGTAGGCTAGGAATTGTTCAGAGCCAGATAGTGATGTTGGTGCGCCGCCTACTGCGTTAACAAATTCACCTAATGTTTTACCAAAAACACGAACTTTCATGCCTTTCATATCTTCTGGTAGTTCAATTGGTTTTTTCTTAGAAAGTAACGCTACGCCACCATAAGCTTGCCACCATAATGGACGCGTACCGGTTTTTAGAATGGCTTCATCCAGTAATTTGCGAACTTGGCTATCAGGGCGAGTTGCAGCTTCTACCTTGTCTTGGGAAGGAAACATGAAAGGCACATAAAAAACATCTACTGCTGGAATAGTTCCTGCAAGCTGAGAAAGACTCATCACACCCATTTCAATGGCGCCAGAACTAACTGCTTGGTGCACTTCGCTGTCTTTAAACAGTTGTGCAGAAGGATAAATTTTGATCTTAATATCACCATGGCTTTTTTCTTCTACTTCTTTTTTGAAGTCGACAAGGTTTTGACCAAGATGATGTTTAAGAGGTAATTGCAGCGAAATCCCTAACGTTGTTTCTGCTAATGTTGGCAAAGAAGCCATCAAAGTAGACGTTAATAAGCCAGTTTTTAGAAGGGTTTTATAATTCATGGTAAAGTCCTGTTTTCTTATTAATCATTATTTTTATAGTTTTATTACTGCTAGTTTTTTTATTTTAGTGCTTTTCAATACGAGCTTTAAGATCAATGACACTTTGTGATAAAGGTCTTGTTTCAGTTCGTAAGCCTGCCTTGGCAACTTGTCCTGATATATCGTGTTCTAGTAATTCTGGTAGCTCGCGAGCCATGACTAACAAAGTAGTCAAATCTACACCCGTATCTAAACCGATGGATTCTAGCATGTGAACTAGGTCTTCTGTACAGATGTTACCTGTGGCTCCTGGTGCGTAAGGGCAACCGCCGATGCCACCTAATGACGCATCTAGTTGAGTGATACCAGCAGACAAACCAGCAAGCGCGTTCGCTAATCCCATACCGCGCGTGTTGTGTAAATGCAACGTCACATCGAGCGCTGGAAAAATATCGCGAACTTGCGAACATAACTCATAGACTTGTCTTGGTGATGCCATACCTGTTGTGTCAGCAATCGAAATACTCTGAATGCCAATATTAATATATTGATGAATGACTTTGATTACACGCTCAGGAGCGATAATGCCTTCAAAAGGGCAGCCAAATGAAGTGGCTAATGAAGCATTAATTCGAGTGCTACTGCCTTTCATTAACTCGCAAATACGTATGAATTGCGCCAATGACTGCTCACATGACATACGCATGTTCGAAAGGTTATGCGATTCACTCACCGACATAACCAGGTTTACTTCATCCGCCTTGGTCGCCAGTGCACGCTCTGCGCCTTTTTCATTGGGAACCAGGGTTACATAAGTGACCTTGGGATTACGCGTAATGCTGTTCATGACTTCTTCAGCATCACGCAGATTAGGAATTGCCTTTGGCGATACAAAAGAGGTGACTTCGATTTTATTTAAACCAAGTAAAGATAGGCGGTCGATGATCTCGATTTTCTTATCTGTTGGTATAAAAAGCGCTTCGCTCTGAAAACCATCGCGAGTCGCAACTTCGTTAATTCGTACCTTGGTTGGTAGATTCTGCATGAACATAATAGGCTCCTAAATCACACCCTTGGCACGTAGCATGGCAAGCTTGTCTTCGTCTATTCCAACTGAGCCTAAAATTTCGTCTGTGTGCTCGCCCAGTTTTGGCCCTAGCCACTGAGTTTTGCCAGGTGTTAGGCTTAATTTTGGCACTATGCCAGGAAGTGATATTTTATCGTCACCAGAAAGCGGATGTTCAACAATCATTTCTCGGGCATTAAAGTGTGGGTCGTTAAAAATATCTTCCGCATTGTTTATGCCGCTAGACGGCACGGCGGCTTCTTCTAAAATAGCAAGCGCATCTTTAAGAGAATGCTGAGATGTCCAAGCTTGAATTGCTTCATCTAGTTCGTCGGAGCGTTTAGCTCGACCGTCATTTTGCGCTAACTCTGGATCGTTTGCTAAATCTGGTCGTTCCATTGCATTCATTAAACGCTTGAAAATACTGTCGCTGTTAGCGGCAATAACAATATAGCGTTCGTCTTTGCTCATATAAGAACCAGATGGTGCAATGCCCGGCATACTGGCGCCAGTACGTTCTCGTATAAAACCGAACATACCGTATTCAGGGATCAAACTTTCCATCACACCGAATACAGATTCGTATAAGGCAACATCGATAAACTGCCCAGTGCCGTTATTCACTTTTAAGTGATGCATCGCCATCATGGCGCCGATTACGCCGTAAAGTGATGCAAGTGTGTCGCCAATGCTGACGCCCACTCGAACCGGAGGTCTATCGGGATAACCAACAAGGTGACGCAAGCCACCGATGGATTCTGCAATCGCAGCAAACCCAGGACGAGAAGAATAAGGTCCATCCTGACCATAACCCGAAACGCGTAACATGATGAGTTCTGGTTTAATAGCAGATAATTGCTCCCAACCAAGATTCCATTTTTCTAAGGTGCCAGGACGGAAGTTTTCGATGACTATGTCTACGTCTTTTACCAAGTCATGGATGATGGCTTGGGCATCCGCCGATTTAAGATCGAGCGTAATAGATTTTTTATTGCGGCTTTGTGAGTACCACCAAAGAGAAGTGTCTTTGTACATTTTGCGCCATTTGCGCAATGGATCACCGCTTCCGGGAGGTTCAACCTTAATTACTTCTGCGCCGAATTGAGCAAAAATGCTGCCAGCATAGGGACCGGCGATGAGAGATCCCAGTTCTAAAACGCGTACACCCTTTAAAGGTAATTCGGTTTCATTGTTAGAATTTGTGTTAGATGACGAGTCGCGTTGGCTCATTCTCGTTTCCCTTAATTATTTTTTGTAATTGTTGTAATTATCATCTTTTAATCTAGAGCAAGAGCAAAGCGCCTAAATGTTAGGCTGCCATCTCTTTAGGATATGGCAAGATTGATAGTCATTAAGTTGTACGTAAATGGGTTAATAAATGGTGAGCGGCGTCGAGCAGTTGATCCGAACTGCGAACACAGATCTTAAGTTCTCGATGTGCCCAGCTGTCCAATAATGGTAAGGCCTCTATTCGTGAAGCTTTTATGTAGGGTCGAGCAATATCGATAGGCATAAGTCCTATACCAAGTCCTGATTCCACCATGCTGCAAAGCGCTTCATAGCTGGTGACTTGAATGCGCATATTTAGTGGTAAATTGGCATTGGTAGACGCATTAATCATTTGGTTATTGATAGCACTTCCTGTATGTAAACCGACATAGTCATGCCCTAAAGTGTCTACAAACTTGACCTCTTTGTATTGTCCAAGAGGATGACCTACAGGCATGATGACCACAAGACGGTCTGTTTTATAAGGATAGATAGAAAGGTCTGGGTATTCTCTTGAAGCGATAGTGACAATACCAATATCTGCTGCATTCTCTGCTACGGCACGAATGATTTCGCTACTGATTTTCTCTTCCAAATGAATTTGCACCAAAGGGTTTTGGTTCAGAAAAGAGCGCAGTTGTTTAGGGAGAAATTGGCTGATAGCAGAAATGTTGGCTACCATTCGAACTTGCCCTCGAACACCGTGGGAGAACTCATTCATTTGGTTATAAATATCATCTAACTGATGCAGCACGCCGCGGGACATCTGCAACAAAGCTTGACCAGCAGGAGTGGCAACTACGCCGCGATTGGTGCGCATCATTAATGGGGTATGAAGCAATTGCTCTAATTCCTTGATGCGTTTTGATACAGCAGAAGCCGCAATGAAATTCAATTCGGCAGCGCGGGCAATTGAGCCTTGCTCTATGACGCAGACGAACAATCGCAGGGAAGTTGGGTCAATTCGCATTCAGGATTCCATTCATATTTTATTGCTTTTTGTGGCTGATTCTTGCTTTTATATGATGTTAAGCGCGCAAAGATCATATCTCATCTTACTTTTTTCTCATACTATAGCGGCGTCTTTACTACGATTAAATGTTTGTGGTGTTTGGCTATTTTTGCCGCTATTAATTTTTACAAGGGTTGTCACAATATGGTTTTCGAAGAGTATTCCCAGATAGTAAAAGGATTTCAGCTTGAGGCGTCATTATCGTTAACTGATAGTTTTGACGCATTGTGCGCCGCGCAGGATGCTCTGATTACTAAAATTGTCGAGAAAGGTGCCACGATCGCCGGTTGGAAAATTGTCGATAAAGATGGCGTGATTATTCTTTCTCCTATTTTTGACTTCCAAGTATTCGCCAATCTTGGCGACACTATTCTACATCAAGCATTTCGCGGTACTGAGTTAGAAGTGTGCTTTCAATTGACTGTACCAAGTACGACAGATGCAATGAATGAATTGGTTGGTGAATTGACACCTTTTGCAGCTGTCGAACTGATTCGTCCGGCTATTCACCCTACGAACCATTCAGCGTGTGATTTCTATTTCAACTACGGTGTTTTTGTCTCTCAAAAGCCAGTAGCTGGGGAGATACTTTTTGAAGGTGGTAATCAAGGTTATACCTTCTCTGCAGGATTGGATCAGCTTGTAGAGGCAAAGAAAGACGTGGTGAAGAAAGGTATACTTCAATGTATTCAACGAGGCTACGGCAATAAAGACTACTTTTTTATTACCGGAACCTTAAATGGATTAGTGTCAGCCGCTGAGTCTTTAGGTGTGAACCGAGTTATGAATCAGGGTAATGCTATTATTCAATTTGAGATAGTCTAATAGCTTCATTAATTGTGTCGCTTCATTAATTGTGTCGTTTCATAAGAAGTGCTGCTTTATCGCGTTGGTCCTTGCGTTTCTTGGACCTTAACATCGAGATTGAGCAGCTCTACCGGTGGCCCGAACTGGGTGTAGATTGCCACATCAGCAGCGTCTCGCCCAAAAGCGATAGCGACGCGACCACCTTGTAAATCCGCTTGCGTTGGATCGAATGTGTACCAACGATTGCCAACGTAGGCTTCAAACCACGCATGTAAATCCATAGGCTCTAAGCCTTCAAGATAACCGACCACCATGCGTGCGGGAATGGCAAGCGCTCTACAGCAAGCAATGCCCAAATGTGCCATGTCTCGACAAACGCCTCGCCCTAATCCGTTTAGCTCTGATGCACTTATGTTCTGTTCGCCTTCACCCGGTGTGTACTGAATATTTTGGCGAATATAATCGACGATAGCACTGCATTGGTCATAGCCTGGAGTTAAGCCTGCAACGATGGATGACGCCATTTCGGTAAAATGATCGGAGTCGCAATAACGACTAGGGTGCAAAAAAGGTAAGGTTTCGTCGGGTAGTTGCTGGATGTCGACAAAAGGCGCGCCGGGTGCCGTATCTGAAGCGTTGGCGGTTTCTATTACCACAGAGATACGAATCGAAAAATGTCCGACAGGAGCGACTAATCTTTGGCATAAGTTTCCAAAGGAATCGGTAAACTCAACTGCTGGCACACTAGGCGACAACACATATTCTTCTCGAGCAATCCATTGTTGCATACCGCTACGAGGTCGTAACATAAGCACAAAAGGTGACGGTGTCTCAATGTTGAACTCAAGAGTACTGGATGCTTCTAACCACATAAAACAACTCCCGAATTGATGGTTTACTCATTACAGTAGCAGCTATAAGTATGATCAGCTATAGAACATCTTTATATCTACGCTAAATAAATGAATGTGTGTTTAACTTATTCAGGTCTAAACATCTAATGATGAAACATGGCTGATATTGCTGTTTTTAATACTTCTTATGATAAAAGCTCCCGTTTGATCTTTGCTTAGAATAATATCCTGGGACCCAATGATAAGAGCTTATGCTCTAAATACCTTTACCTATGGTGATCTAACCGGACGTATTTCGAATGACGACAGAATTACATAAAAATAATAATTTTCTTAATGCGCCTTTACCCTTTGTGTTTCTAAAAACAGCGGCACCGATTATTTTGATCATGATGGTGAATGGTTCGTTTGCGCTGGTGGACGCGTACTTCCTTGGTGTGTTTGTTGGCGCCGATGCCCTAACTGCCGTTACTTCTATGTTTCCTGCTTTTATTCTGATTGTTGCTTTGTCAACGTTAGTATCGAATGGTTTTGCCAGTTTGATGGCGCGGCAATTAGGCGCGGGAAATGGATCTAGTGCCGTGGAAGTGTTCTCGCAAGCGATTAGTTTGTCTTTAGTGGTCTGTGCTGTGCTGATCGGTTTGTTTTTACTAGGTGGACACGCGTTAACAGATGCAGTGAGTAATGGCTCAAATCTGATTGCCGATATGAGTTATCGTTATATATCTATTTTGGTCTTTTTCTCTCCCTTGGTCTTTGTTCTAGCTATTAATGGTGACAGTTTACGCTGCGAAGGGCGTGTTTCTTTCATGGCGTCGGTCTCTCTTTTGTCAGTGCTACTGAATGGCGTATTTAACTATTTGTTGATTGTCGGTTTGAATTGGGGGGTAGAGGGTTCTGCTTATGGCACTGTTTTGGCACAAACGGTCTCTTTAATTATTGTTTTTTGCTATCGGAAATATCAGAAAAACGAGCTTAACCTTCAGGTTGTGTCGTTTTCAAAATCTCGACAGCATTGGCTGACGTTTTTGTCTTTAGGAGCACCTTCGAGTTTAAATTATATCGGCTTGGCATTAACGTCTGGCGCTATTTTATACAATTTGCAAACGTGGGATGCTGCTAATTATGCAACGACAGTGGGAGCTTATGGCATTATCACGCGTTTAATGACGTTTATTTTCTTGCCTTTGCTTGGGCTTAGCATGGCGTTTCAAGCGATTGTTGGTAACAACTTTGGAGCGAATGAGTTGAGCCGAGTAAATGTCAGTATTAAAATTGCTCTGACTATTGCCTTTGTTTATTGCTTGTTATTGCAGACGATAGCTTTTGTTTTTAAACGTGATTTAGGGATGTTGTTTGTTAGTGATCAAGCCGTGATTAGTGGGGTAGTACGAATTTTACCATTTTCTACTTTGGCGCTTTTTCTGGTTGGCCCGCAAATGATGATTAGCATGTTTTTTCAAGCCATTGGTGATGCAAAAAGAGCAGGCATTTTAGGCATAATGAAAACCTATGCGTTCTCTCTTCCGTTGATTTTTATTCTGCCGTACTTCTTTTCCGAATGGGGGATTTGGTATGCGGCTGCGAGTACTGAATTTCTTGCTTTGTTACTGACTGTTTTTGTATTAAGTCAGCGTAATCGAACTCAAAACACAAGTCTTGGATTGTTTTTTAAAGAAACACAATGAGCTTTTAAAATACTCATTGTGTTTATTGTTCTTAAAGGTTTCCAACACCGCTAGCTCCACTGAGTTTGAGTGCTAAAGAAGGCCCTAGAGAATTGTCTATCGAAAAATGATGATTGTTTTTTTTCAACTGAAATTTTTGTTAGGCGAGCTAGAACACATCCGCTGTATGACCACGAATGACCAGTTTAAGTTTATGGTGAGAATATTTAAGGTATGGCCGTACCCTAATTAAGGCGATCTTGATGTGTCTTTACCAGCTCTGAAAGAAAATCCGCGACAGCGCGAATGCGTTTTGATTGGGTTAAATCGGTCTGGATAACCAGGTAAATTTCTTGATTGATCTCTGGTATGTCTGCGAGGCAAACAAGCTTAGTGGGCCGAGCAACTGGGTGTGGCAATATCGCCACGCCGATTCCCGCCAGACAAGCACTGACTTGGGTCGCCACCGATGTGGTAGTGAGAATAGGTTCTTTTCCGGCTAATTGACCAGAGATCCATTGTGCTGCGGGCAAATGCTCGTAATGTTCTCCCCATTGAATAAAATCATCGTTAGCGTCATCGCGTTCCTTTTGGTAATGAGTACTACAGTAGAGTCCGTAGCCTAGGGTGCCGACACGTTGGAAGCTGACATTACCATTGGTTGGACGCACCATACGTAAGGCGAGGTCTGCATCGCGACGATGTAAATTGGCTGTATGAATGTCGGTGACAATATCGATGTGTAAGTTAGGGTAAGTTTTCTGAAAACGGCCTAGTGCTGGCAAAATGAGGTGAGTGGCAAGGTTTTCAGCCGTGGCAACTTTGACTCTTCCGGTCAGTTGAGATTCCTTCTCTGCACTCTTGGTAAACGCAAAAGCGGCGTTTTCCATTGCCTCTGCGTTAGTTAAGAGGTTTTTGCCTTCATCCGTTAGTTGATAACCCGTCTGAAAACGTAAAAAGAGCGGTGTTTGTAGGCTGTGCTCAAGACGTTCTATTTTTCGCGATAGCGTAGCAATCCCCATGTCTAACGATTTTGCCGCTACGGTTAATGTGCCGCAGCGTGCCAGTGCCAAGAAGGCTTTTGTATCATCCCAAATCATCTCTTTCATAAACTATTCCACTAAAGCTATTTTTCAATATTGAAAAATAGATTCTCTATTTTATCTAAATATTTCGATTATAAAAAATGACATAGTAACAAGCAATGTAATAAGAGTCGTTTAATGAAATGTTTAGGAGAGAAAAATGAGTGAAGATCGCTATCAATTAGGTTTGAAAAAACTCGCTGAAATAGACGGTGAACAAGGCCAGAAAGTCGTCGATGCACTACAACCTATCGCGCCAGATTTCGCTACCTTGATGATCGAGTTTGGTTTTGGTGATATCTATAGCCGCTCTGGTTTGGATTTGAAGTCTCGTGAAATCGCTACCGTGGCGGCCTTAACCGCATTAGGCAATGCCGCACCACAATTGAAAGTCCATCTTCATGCTGCGCTCAATGTGGGCTGTTCACCAAAAGAAATCATCGAAGTGTTGATGCAAATGGCACTTTATGCTGGCTTTCCAGCCGCGTTAAATGGCCTTTTTGCCGCCAAAGAAGTATTTGCTGAGCGAGGTATTGATGTGACAGAAGGGTCTGATAAATAGCTTGTTAGCAAAAAGAAGAAAGGGCTGTCTATTCATTAGAGAGCCCTTTCTAGTTAGTTTCTATAAGCGATGTCTAATGGTTATTTGACTGCTTTAGCATTAATACTCAATGCCATGGCCTCGGCGATTTTTATACCGTCGATAGCTGCTGACATGATGCCACCGGCGTAGCCTGCGCCTTCACCTGCTGGGAATAAGCCTTTGGTGTTGATGCTTTCTAGGCTGTCGTTATCACGTTTGATATTGATTGGTGCTGAGGTACGTGTTTCTACGCCAGTCAATAAAGCATCGTCAAAGGCAAAGCCTCTGATTTTCTTATTAAACGCTGGAATAGCTTCGCGAATCGCTTCGATACAAAAATCGGGTAAGGCATCCGCTAGGTTGGTTAGCTTAATACCCGGTTTGAAAGAGGGTTCCACCGTTCCAAGTGCTTTTGGTGTTTCGTTACGTAAAAAAGCACCGACGGTTTGAGCTGGCGCATCGTAGTTGCTGCCGCCCAATTCATAAGCAAGGCTTTCTAGTTTGCGTTGGAATTCAATACCAGCAAGTGGTCCACCTGGGTAATCGGAAGGATCAATGCCCACCACAATGGCGCTGTTGGCGTTACGCTCGTTACGAGAATATTGACTCATGCCGTTGGTGACCACACGATTTTCTTCCGACGTAGCGGCAACTACTGTACCGCCTGGACACATGCAGAAGCTGTAAACGGAACGACCATTTTTACAGTGGTGAACCAGTTTGTAATCCGCTGCCCCAAGAATTTCGTTACCCGCATTTGGGCCAAAACGTGCTTTATCGATAGACGATTGCTCGTGCTCAATACGAAAGCCAACCGAGAAAGGTTTGGCTTCGATATACACGCCTTTATTGTGTAGCATTTCGAAGGTGTCGCGAGCACTGTGACCAATGGCGATAGCAATGTGCTTGGAGTGTAATTGTTCGCCATCAGCAAGGGTAACGCCAGTGACTTGGCCATTTTCGATATGTAAATCATCGACGCGGCAGCTAAAACGAATCTCACCGCCTAGCTCAATAATCTGTGCACGCATTTTTTCGACCATGGCAACCAACTTAAAGGTACCAATGTGAGGTTTGCTGACGTAAAGAATTTCGTCCGGTGCGCCTGCAGCAACAAATTCATTAAGGACTTTTCGGCTGTATTGTTTAGGGTCTTTCACTTGGCTATAGAGTTTGCCGTCAGAGAAGGTTCCCGCACCGCCTTCTCCAAACTGTACGTTAGATTCTGTGTTCAGAATCTTCTTACGCCAGAAACCGAATGTGTCTTTGGTACGTTCACGTACTTCTTTACCACGCTCCAACACGATTGGCTTGTAACCCATTTGCGCTAAAACCAAGGCTGCTAATAAGCCACATGGACCAAAACCAATAACGATAGGTCGTTCAGTCAAAGTTACCGGTGCTTGTGCGACCGGATGATAATCTAAGTCTGGCGTGTCTTTGATTTGCTGGTGATCTGCAAATTGGCTAAGCAAAACATCGTTACACGTCGTTTCAACATCCAAGGTGTAAATCAACATGATATTAGTTTTCTTGCGCGCATCGTATCCGCGACGAAAAACGTTAAAGCTAACGAGTTTCTCGGCTGGAATTTCAAGCATGGATAAAATTGCGCTTTCTACTGCGCTAGCGTCGTGATCAAGAGGAAGTTGGATATTGGAAAGTCGTATCATAGGAATCAATAGTTAGAATGCTGGGTCAATGGCTAATAGCGGGGATAATACGATATTTTCGTTGAAAAAGCTGTTCTCAAATGGCAGCGAGATGGTTTTTCTAACAAGATTGACGTTCTTGATTGTTTGAATAAAAGAGGAAGACGAATAGACAAAGAAGGTGTATTTTTTGCAAGAAGCGTTTATTGAGTTACATATGTGTCTATAAATAAGAGGTTTTTAATGTCTTCAATCACTTTTCGTACACTGGTTCTGTCAACTGCACTGCTAACGGGCGGTTTTTCGTTCACCGCTTTTGCTCAAGAATCTGATTATTCGGCCAAAGACTTAAACGAACAGTTGGTTATGTCGACCTTGTGGATGCAAGCCTCTGCTGAATATAAGGCTTTGTCTTATCAAGCGTTTAATTTGGCAAAAATGCAATTTGATCAATACGCTAGCCAACATAAAGGCAGCAAGAAAATCGCGGTGATTGTCGATGCTGACGAAACAGTTATCGACAACAGCGGTTATCAAGCTTGGTTGATCGGCAAGGATTTTGGCTATTCAAGCAAAACATGGGGCGAATGGATGGATGCTGCACAGGCGAAAGCCATGCCGGGCGCGACTGAGTTTCTGAACTATGTGGCGAGCAAAGGTGGTGAAGTATTTTATATTACTAACCGTAAAGCATCAGGTTTAGAGGGCACGCGTAAAAACCTAAAAGACCTAGGTTTTCCCAATGTGGATGATGCGCACTTAATGTTGAATACGTCCACCAGTAACAAAGAACCTCGTCGACAAGAAGTGGCACAAAACTACGATATCGCGTTGTTGATGGGTGATAACTTAAACGATTTCTCTATCGATTTCAGAACCAAGGGCTTAGCGGAAAGTGATGCGGCGGTTGAGAAAAATAAAGCGCTGTTTGGTACAACATTTATCATGTTACCGAATCCTGCTTACGGTGACTGGGAAGGTAAAGTTTATGATGGGAATTGGGGTGCTTCTGCTGCGGAAAAAGACCAAATGCGCAAGTCTAAGCTTAACGTTTGGCAGCCAGCGAAGTAGGTTTCATATTTTAAATATTAAATAGCTTCGCCATTAACAAGCCGCTTATCTGAATGGATAGGCGTCTTTTGTCTATCTTTGCTAAGAAATCACCTAAAATATACCGAGAATATGCCACCAGATGAAGTTCAGTGGCAGCAGTATGAAGCTTGTTAAAACAAAGGACGCTAAGCAAACCTTAGTGACGGCGCTGATGGATAAATTGCCAAGCGCAATCGCGGTAATTAGAGGTGGGGCCTGATAGGGCAGCAATACGTTTGAAAAAGCCAATACTTGCGTCATTAGCACTGCATGGTTAGAAAGGCCGGTGATGTTGGCTAAATGCTCTGCCATTGGGGTCATAATAGCGGGAACACCAGCCAAATTAGTCACCACAGCCACGCAAGTGGAAATAAATGTCAGCAAGCTCAAATTCAGTAAAGCTGAATCTTGTGAGAAAGGAATGACTTCGGTTAAATAATTAACCAAGATATTACCAAGGCCTGAGTAAGCAATGATCGCGCTTAATCCTATAATGCCTGCCGCAAATAGCAGTGTGCCATACTGAATGTCTTTATCGATGCTATTTTTTGCCATTAATCCAAGACTTGGCCATAGGCAAACTAACGCAGCAATTAGCCCAACCCAACCTGCTGAAATATGATGCAGCGAGTCTGTGAACCAGAAAGCAAAACAAACACAAAGGACAATTAACAACCGTGTTTCTATTTTTGTCATGGCTGACTTTTCGATTGTCGCTTGTATCGCTTGGTTTGGTGCTTTATCTGGAAAAAGCCACAGAATAACGCCAACAGTCATGATTAACTTTCCAAGTCCTAAGATAGGGAAGTGCAAAAGTAGATACTCACCATAAGAAAAGGGTGCGTTATAAAGCGTTTCGGCCATACCTGAAAGCAGCATGTTAGGCGCGTTCGCAGGTAAAATAGAAAAAGCTGGTAAAAACGTTCCAAATGCCGCGGCCAATAACATGCCTTTTCGGCCATTAGAGTCTTGATCATAACCAAAATGATCTGCAAGGGAGGCAATAATCGGGATGATGAGTACAATACGACTTACGCCAGAAGGAATCAAAAAAGCCAATCCCATCCCAAATAAAGCAATTTTGATAATAGTGCCTTGGTAGCTATTGCCGAGAATTAGCATCAGCAAGCGTGTAGCGCGAGAATTGATCCCCGTATGATTGATCGCTGCGCCAAACACCATACCACTGAACAGTAACCAAAATGTCGACGACTGAAATCCAGCGAATATGACTTGTGTCGGAGCAAGCTGTGTTGCCGTCGCAAAAGCAAATAAGCCCAATGCAGGCCAATAAGCTGGCACCAGAGACGTCGCCCAGAAGGCGATACAAATGAACAGCAATCCAGCAGTCAGCGATTGGGGGAGCGTTAGAAATTGATAGGAAATAGCGCCTATGGCAAACGTCATCGCTAAAATTAGATAAAGCGGCCAGCTAGGTTTGCTTGGGATATTCAGTGAAGGTGTCGGTGTTGTTTTGGTGACATGTGGAGACTTATTTTTATTATTCATTTGAGGCTCTAAGGCATAAATCCCGCCTTCTTTGAAAAAGAAGGCGGGATAAGATGACTAGCGAAGGTTAACTGCGGTTGCTTCGTCAAAACCTAACATGATGTTTAGGTTTTGTACGGCAGCGCCAGACGCGCCTTTACCGAGGTTGTCGAGTTTGGCGACAAGTATGCCTGACTTGTTACCTGGTTCACTTAGAACCGAGAGTTCGATTTGGTTTGTGTCTTCAAGACCATGTGGCGTCAAGAATGGTGCTGAGTTATCGGCAACCACATTAAAGCCATTTACCGTTACAAACGTGTCGTTGGCATACACTTCGGCCAATTTAGCTTGTAACTGCTCCATGGTGACATCGCCTTTTAGCTGAATTGGCAAGAAGGTCAACATGCCTTGGCGGAAGTTACCAACACTAGGAACGAAAATGGGTGCGTTATCCAAGCCTGACCATTTTTTCATTTCGGCCAGGTGTTTGTGGTTGAACGTTAAACCGTAAGCACCAAAAATTGGTGCGTTGTTGGTACTTTCATAACGATCAATTAGCGCGTTACCGCCACCGCTGTAACCAGATACGGCATTGATCGAGTAATCATAAGACGCGGATAGTAATCCAGCTTCAATCAATGGTTTCAATAGCAAGATCGCGCCAGTTGGGTAACAACCTGGGTTAGAGACAAACTGCGCATCTTTGATTTTGTCGCGTTGAGTGACATCAAGTTCAGGCAAGCCGTATACCCAGCCTTCGGCGACACGGTGAACAGAGCTAGCGTCCAGAATACGGCAGCCTTCTTCTTTTGCCAAAATAACGCTGTCTTTTGCGGCATCATCAGGTAGGCAAAGTACTGTTACATCGGCTTCTTTCATCAGGCGACGCTTTTCTTCTACGTCGCGTTTTTTATCTTGGTCGATACTGATGATTTCAATGTGTGGGTGGTTAACTAGACGGTCTTTTACTTGAAGACCTGTTGTGCCTGTTTCGCCATCAATAAATACTTTTTTCACAGCGTGATTCCTTACTGAATGTCTTAAATCAAAGCAAAAGCAGGATGTCGATGTGAGTTTCCTGCTTTTTATCGAATGTTTGGATTATGTTCTATATGTTAGCAAATAGTGTAATGCATCAGGGTGCAGCTTAATAGTTGAGAGCTTTGCTTAATCTTAAAAAAACTTATTTATCATCTCTTTGATGTAAATAGCGTAAGCCAAGTGCAGCGGTTAGCAAAGCAATAATGCCTCCACAGGCGATAGCCCAACGAGCACCGAGTAAGTCGGCAGTCCAACCGACCAAAGGCCCACCAATTGCCGAACCTCCTACAGAGGTTGCTAACAAAATAGCAATGACTCGACCGCGTATGTATTTTTGTGCACTGAGTTGAATTAGGCTGTGTACGGATGTGGTAAAAAGTTGAGTAGTCATGCCTATTAAACTGAGTGAGACAGCAAATAACCAAAAATTTGGAATGATCGAGGCTATCAAGGCAATCACCCCAAAGCCGATAGCTGAAAAGGATATAAAACGAATATTAGGGTTTTCTCGGTTAGCGGTAATCATGGCGCCGATAATAGAGCCTACCGCCATAATAGACATCAGAATGCCAAATTGCTGAGAGTTACCAGTAAACACATGAACGGTCATTGACGTCAGATAGACAGTGAAGTTTAGCCCAAACATAGCGAAGAAAAAGAACATGGTGATGGCAATGATCATGTCTGGACGTTGGCGAATATAATGAAATCCATCAAATAAGGTGGCTTTACTAGATTTGCTAGAATCACTTTCGACGCTTGGAAGTAAATTGACTGGTTTGGCCTTTATCATATAAGTGATGGCTATAATTGGGATAAAGGACAAGGCATTTAGCGCAAACACCCAGCCAGCACCCATTAATAGAATTAAAAATCCTGCGATAGCAGGGCCAATCATTCGAGCGCTATTAAATGAAATAGAATTCAAAGAAACGGCGTTAGCTAGATCTTTATCAGTAACTAAATCGGCTACGAATGCATGTCTCGCTGGAGTGTCGAATGCAGTAAAGCAGCCGAGTAAAAAAGCGAAAATATACATGTGCCACAGCTCAAGGTGGCCATTTAGAATCATGATGGCTTGAACCAGCGCGAGCAAACCGCGTAAGCTTTGTGTGACGATAAGTAGTTTGCGGCGATCGAAGTAATCAGCAGCCCAACCAATGATAGGTAAGAAAATAAATTGCGGAGCAAATTGCAGAGCGACAACAATACCTACTGCAGTGGCGTTTCCGTTAGACAGTTCTGCAATCACAATCCAATCTTGCGCAGTACGTTGCAGCCATGTGCCAATATTTGAGACAAAAGCTCCCATTGCCCAAAGTCGATATTGCGGGTTGCTCAATGAGCGAAATGTTTTGTGCAAGATTATCTCCGATGATGCGGCGCTTTATGTAGAAGCTTTATATTGAAACGGTGTTTTGAAATTATAGCGGGTTATTTTTTAGAAGAAATGCATGATAGGGAATCTGCTTGATCAACTTGGTTGAGGTTGTGCGACAGGTTACACTTTCGGCTTCTTAAATCAGTAATGTATTTTTATGAAGAAATCCGATAAAAAAATCGATAATGCACTTCGTGGAGCGTTAACGAATGTGTGTGAAACAGCACTGGGTTCAGTGGAAGGTTTTGTCTGGCTAACGCATTTAGTTAATTACAATGCGTTTCCTAATTCGCTAAAGATCGTTTGTATTTTCGAAACCGATGAGGCCTTGTCTAAAGCCATTGAGGCGAAGCAAGATGATTACTTTTATACGCTTATTAATAATGAGTTAAGCACCGTAAACATCAAGCTAAACCAGCTTCGTCAGCAAGTTAGCTTTGATACAGAAGAAGCTTGCGAGCGTTCTCATGCAGGAAAATGGAATGAGCGGCTCGCCAAACTACAAAGTAAAGTGGCGCTCCATTAATGTATTTAGCACTAACTTACTTGGTGCTAAATATGAATATTTTTAGTCATCGGTTTGAGCTTGAATGTCTTTCATGGCTTTTTGAAGTTGTGGGTTTTTCTCTTCAAGGTATTTTTTAAGACGAGCAATAAATACGGTGTTTTCATGGAAGGGTACACCTATCTGATGTGCATCGGCTACTTCCACCATAGATACTTTGTCGTGCTGATTAAACACGTCAATCATCTGTTCGGCTTTTTTATGAGAAATGCCAAGTGCTTCAAAAGCAGACCGTCCCATACGCAAGCTACTGTCGTAGTTTTCTCGAATAATGTCGCGACATCCCGAAGCCCATAAATCGTAAACGTGATTGTTGTCGAAAGCTCTCGCGATAACGTGTAGATCAGGGTAGTGCTCTTTGACATATTTGACGAGCTTGGTAATTTGCTCTGGATCATCAATGGTAATAATCAACAATGATGCTTCATCTATGCCTGCGGCTTCTAATAAGTCTGGACGGGTGGCGTCACCGAAGTAGTTTTTAACGCCAAAATGCTGAAGTGCTCTTAATCGCTTTACGCTGAAATCAATCACTGTTGAATGATAACCAGCCAAACGCAAAAGGTTGTCTATCGTACTTCCCATTCGTCCGGAACCAGCAATAATGATTTTATTGTCATCGGGTAGTTCATCGTGTGTGCCGGCAGTTTGGTCGGTGGCATAACGAGGCGCGATAACACGATCATAGATGATGAATAGCATTGGCGTGAGCAACATAGACAACGCCACGACAAGTAGTAGAATGTCGGCAACTTCTTGTGATATCACTGCATTACTGACAGTAAAAGACAGTAAAACAAAACCAAACTCCCCGGCTTGGGCAAGGCCTAGCGCAAACAGCCATTTGTTTGAACCACGAATGTTAAATATCCGTCCTAATATTAACAACGTGGTAGCTTTCAGCAGAATTAGACCAACAGTTAAGCCAAGAATAGAGAAAAAATGACTAGAAAGTAGGGCGAAGTTTATGCCAGCACCGACGGTCATAAAGAATAATCCCAGCAGCAAGCCTTTAAAAGGAGCTATATCACTTTCTAACTCATGTCGATAAGGTGAGTTAGCCAACACCACGCCAGCTAGAAATGTTCCGAGTGCAGGAGAAAGCCCAACCAAAGACATGAGTAGAGTTGTGCCGATAACGAACATCAACGCGGCGGCAATAAAAAGTTCTCTTAATTGTGTGACTGCGATAAAACGAAAAATAGGCGTAACTAAAAAGCTACCGCTTAAAATCACTATACCAATAGCGCCGATGGTGACTAATGCAGTTTGCCATGCTTCTAAACCATCGACTAAAGATACTGAATGGCTTCCACCCTGAGATATCTCTGCCGCATGACTTAAAGATTCGATGAGTTCTGGTGTGGCAAGCAGAGGAATAAAGGCCAACATTGGGATAACGACAATATCCTGAGCGAGCAATACGGCGAAAGATGATTGGCCGCCATCTGATTTCATTAAACCTTTTTCAGTCAATGTTTGAATGACGATGGCGGTTGAAGATAGAGCAAGTACTAAACCAATAGCTAAGCTGGTACGCCATTCTTGGTTTAACAGCATTCCTAATCCCATAATAAGAAGGGCTGTTAACACAACTTGCCCACCACCTAAGCCTAATAATTTAGACTTTAATGCCCAGAGTTTTTTAGGGTTTAGCTCTAGTCCGACAAGAAATAACATCATGACAACACCAAGTTCGGCAAAGTGTTGAATGGAAACAATGTCTACTTCTAATAGGGTTAGTAATGGACTAATAATGATGCCAGCTAACAGATATCCTAAGACAGACCCCAGTCCTAGGCGTGACGCAATAGGAACAGAAATGACCCCCGCAACCAAAAAAACAAAGGTTAATAGTAGTGCGTCAGTCATTTCATTTTTTCCTTTTCTAATAACTGAATAGAAGAACTAAATGTTTTAATACTTTAAATCGCAGTTTTTGCTGTGAATTGTTTGTTATCGTTTTATTACATATCGCAAACAGCTTGAGCAAACTGATCAACACTATTCCAATCGGTAAATTCTATATTGGTTTTGGGATCTGTTGGCCCTTTTGTCATCCACATTATGAAGCGGATCATGTTGCGATCGATAAAACCGTATTTTGGATAGTTTAACTTACCAGCAAAAACACCTTCTAAACTTGGCTTCCAATCTAGTTGAGCCAAAAGTTTAATAATGTACGGGTTGGTATCAGGTTGGCACTTTTCAGGTTTACGAGCAACAAGGTTAACAGTGTAAAATGCACTTGGTTTGCTTTTAAGCTGAGTTTTATTCTGCTCAATAAAATCAATCACAACTTTCTGATGTTTGCCATAGCGTATACTGGCACCAATGACTACCTTGTCGTGATTGGCTAAGGTTTCAGCGCTTGCTTCTTCTACTGGTAGAAGGGTGACGGTATGGCCTTGGCTCTCGATAATGGCTTGCATTTTAAGGCTTATCTTTTTTGTGTGACCGTCTGTTGTTGAATAAATCAGTAAAGTATTAGACATGGTGATTCAGAAAAGCTGCCTCTGTTGGAGTGGAGTGAAAACGAATAGAGGGACTTGTTATAAACACTCAAAGGCTTGCTGTAAAGGACACTTGCTTTTCTTCCCGAATTTTATCTACTGTTGCATAAAAATCGTATAAAAATATCACATAAAAAAAAGCGGACTATTGAGTATAGTCCGCTTTCTGTTTTGCTAATTTGAGATTGCTCTTAATATTACTCAGCAGAACTGTGTTTTCGAGCGCGGATATCGGATTGTGCGCTACGGTAAAACTTTTCTTGTGGTTTAGATCTGGTAACTTGATCATCATCGCTGTCTTCATTACGAAGTAACATAAAGTCAGCCACACGTTGCTCATCTAAACGATTTGCCTTAACTGCGCCTTTGATTGCACAACCAGGTTCGCCTTGGTGATGACAGTCACTGAAACGGCATTCTTTTTCCAATGCAATGATGTCAGCGAAATTGGCAATAGCGCTGCTATCGAATTCAGCAAGTTGTAGTTCACGCATGCCTGCAGTATCTAGCAAAATAGCACCTGATGGCATGATCTTTAAGGCGCCCGAATTACCAATGTTTCTTTGTGCTTTGCCTTCGGCCGTGGTTTGCATCAATGTATTGATCAATGCAGATTTACCAGAACCAACCGCGCCAAGTAAGGCAATGGTTTTACCTTTCTTAAGCAAAGGCGATAAACAGCGTAGGCTGTCAGCATCCAAAGCATTAACCGTTTCTACGATGAGTAACGGATCAAGTTTTTCTACTTGGGCACGTTTTTCAGCTGCGTCATTACAAGTATCTGCTTTTGTAAGTATAACAACTGCATCTGCTTGAGCTTCATGAGTAAGTTCTAAATAACGTTTAATCAACGCTAAATTGAAATCTTGATTTAATGCACAAATTAAAAATACAGTGTCTATATTTGAAGCGATGTTTTCAAATATAGAACTTGGTTCTAAAAGGCGTAGGAAGTTTTGTTCAGTGTCAGTAATAACCCAGTCACCGACAGCCATGCTTGGCATATCGGAATGGTTTTCTAAAGTGAAAAAGCCGAATTCACTGACAAGCTCGTAGTTGCTGTCTTTTTGAGAGCAGATACGTGCAATGCGGTTAGATTCTAAATCATCCAATGATAACTGTTGTTGAAAGTAAGCCTGCCAGCCTAAGTCCAATAAAGTAAACGTGGAATCCATTGATATTACCCCAAGCGAAATACGCCATCGTAAATAAGAAGCAATGCGCTTCAATTAGTACAACCGAACATAAGCAAAACTTTGATTATGTTCTAGCCAGAAAATACACAAAACACCAATGCGTTATAAACCGTTTTTACAAGGCGCTAATACACGAGATTAGCACAGTGTGTGTGCGCCACAAACAGAAATATTAGTGCCATAAAAAAGGTTTATCATCTTGGTATTTATATTGAATATAGGCATAACATATATAACCAATATAATAATCCGTTCAGGGCTTATTAAGGCTCTTAAACTGCTTTAATAGAGCACTTTTCAGGAACTTGCTGAGTAATACAGTGGATGTTTCCGCCACCTAATAATATATTTCTGGCGTAAACACCTATTACTTTATGCTCAGGAAATGCTTTTTGTAGAATCTCCTTTGCTTGCTCATCAGTTTTTTCGCCGAATGTTGGAAATACAACACTGTTATTCGTAATTAAAAAGTTGGCGTAAGAGGCCGCAAGACGCTCTCCAACTTGGCGATTCATATAATCACTTTCTACTAAGTTTTTTGCTTCATCTTCTGATACAAAAAGCGGCCCCGGCAGCGGAAGCTTAATAATCTCCAGTGTTCGGCCTTTTGCATCGATTGCTTGGCTTAGGACTTTTAGCGCCGCTTTACTGATGGCATATTGTGGATCGTTTGAGTCTTCACAATCGGTTAATGCGACAACACCTGGACGAACAACATGCATAATATTATCGACATGGCCGTTAGTCTCATCATTATAAAGCCCATCTTTAAGCCAAATGATTTTTTCAACATTTAAGTACACCTTTAATAGGTCTTCTATGTCTTCTTTGCTTAAATGCGGATTACGGCTTGGGTGAAGCAAGCATTCTTCTGTCGTATATAAGGTGCCTTCACCGTCCACATGAATGGAACCGCCTTCTAAAATTAACGGCGCGTGGTAAACATAGTCACCTGTGACAGTGGCCATTTTTGCGGCGACCGCATTATCTTGCTCCCAAGAATCGTATAAGCCGTCTAGTTCGCCACCCCAAGCATTAAATTGCCAACTATTTGCACGGCGTTCGCCTTGATCGTTCACCACATAGGTCGCACCTATGTCACGCATCCAGCAATCATCGGACGGCATCTCAATGACTCGGATTTTACTAGGCAAAGCGAGGCGAGCTTGTTCATAATTCTTGGCATCGGCAATGAAGGTGACGTCTGTTGATTGTGCGATTGCTGTAGCAACAGCAACAAACTCTTTTTGAGCATGTTTGCCTTTTTCTCGCCAGTTGTCTTCGCGGGTTGGCCAAGCCATCCAAACTTGCTCTTGCGGTTCGTGTTCCGCAGGCATACGAAAGCCATCTAATCTTGGTGAGGTGTACAGCGTAGAGCTCATTAATATGTCCTTAAAGGTCGCTTTTATAAATAAAGCATAGATTTTGGCCAATTCTATGGCAGACATACAAACATTCAAGAGTCTTTTTGTGTATTCCATGAAATTAGCTGTTTATTTCGTGATTTTTCCTGCTTATCTCAGAGCATTGATGGCTTATGAGCCACATTTTTTGCGTCTTTACAATTACTCGACGGAAACAGTTACCGAGTAGTTTTGTAAAAACTACTTATTAGCTTGCTGTCTAGTAGTTATGTTGGATGAATGTTTTTTAATAAAATTCTTTAATATCAATACCTTGTACGTTTTTTTAAAAGTTGGCACAAGCTTCGCAATACTCTAAGGGAAATCAACGATATGAACTTCAGTTCTTTTGTTCAGGTCGTTGAGTTGATTACTTGGGAAGGCTGGATATAAACGCAGCCATGACGCCCAAATTTTAAAAAACTAAATGGAGGTTACCATTATGAATATTAAACGCACTCTACTAAATACCGCTTTGGTTCTTGTTACTGCTGGTACATTGGCAGCATGTGATCAGAGTTCTGATGACAACAAAGTAGAAGACGCTATGTCCAATGCTGGTGATGCTGTTGAGCAGACAATGGATAATGCTGGTGAAGCGCTAAATAACGCGGGCAATTCAATTGAAGACACTATGACAGATACAGGTAATGCCATTGAAGACAAGTGTGAAGAAGCGAAAGAAGGCATGAACGCCAAAGACACTGATTGCTAAAACGAACAGAAAAAAGGCCGAGTTGATCGGCCTTTTTTCTAACGTTCTTTTTAAGGTAACTGTTATTGCTTTATAAAAAATCGGTATGTTCGTATTTATCGAGTTTGTTATATAGAGTTTTGATACTGATACCAAGTTGATGGGCAGTATCTGTTTTGTTTCCGTCATTGTTTTTCAGTGTTTTTAAGATGGCGATTTTTTCTATGTCATCTAGGCGCATACCAGTAGGAATACCTGCTGTTTTGTCTATCTCGGTTTGATCACTGAGATCATTGGTTATTAGGTGTTCTGGATGAATAATATGATCGGCTAGAATGTAAGCCCGCTCAATGGCATGTTTTAACTCTCGCACATTACCGGGCCAAGTATAGTGGTTAATCTTTTCTAGACTTTGTGCTGAAAATTGTTTGTGTTGGCCATCTTTAGCGTTGCGGTAAGACAAAAAGTGTTGAGCAAGGCCACATGCATCACCTTCTCGGTCTTTTAATTTTGGAACCATGATAGGAAATTGAGCTAAACGAAAATAGAGATCTTCGCGGAATACTTCATCGCGGATAGCATCGCTTAATGTACGGTTAGTTGCAGCAATAATTCGTACGTTGGCCATTTTTACTTGTTGAGCGCCGACTGGTTTGTATTCACCACTTTCGAGCACTCGTAAAAGTTTTACTTGCTGTTCGTATGGCATCTCGGTGACTTCATCTAAAAAGAGTGTACCGCCTTCTGCTTGCTCGAAAACGCCTTGATGATCTTTGTGTGCTCCGGTGAAAGCACCTTTAACATGGCCGAATAATTCACTGTCGATTAACTCCGGGCTAAGCGCACCGCAGTTGATGGCGACAAAAGGACCTTCAGCGCGTTGGCTGAAAACATGTAAAGTATTGGCGATAAGTTCTTTACCTGTACCGCTTTCGCCCATGATAAAAGCATTGGCTTTGGTTGCTGCGACTTTTCGAATAGTGCGATAAAGCGAATGCATGGCAGTTGATGAGCCGACTAATAAGCCAAATTGATCCAGATAACTGGTTTGGGTATTGGCATTTTCGTGAGAGCGGCTTAGTTCACTAAAGACTTCTTTTAAAGAAGATTCAATCAGCTTTAAATTGTAAGGCGCACGATAGTGAAATCCAGCACCTTTATGCATTAGGTGATCTAATATTGGATCTGGTTCGCCTTTGCTGAAAAATAAGAACTCTGTTTTATATAGAACAGGGCTGTTAATAAGTTCTTTTAAGGCAACATCATGCAATGAATTTACTTCGATAAGAGCAACATCACATTGAGCGACAGATAGCTGATCTAGCCAATTTTCATCTTGATGGCTAATGTTTAACTCATACTGTCGAACGCCATTTAAAGAAAGTAGATTTGAAGCTAATAATGGATCTTGAACATGCATAAATAGCTTTGGTGAAGACATTATTATTTTCCCTAAATAGAACAGAAGAGTGATCGTGAAAATTTATAGAGTTATGGAATCATAGGTAGATAAGCTTGTCCTAGCCTTTTGCAGTAACTTTGCATTAAACACGGCCTTAATTATCCTTATTTGCACAAAGCTCACCCTTTTTTGAAAGGAGACAGACATGCTTAAAGACCATAGAACAGAAAAAATGCTTTATCCCAATAGGGATTCACGTATTTTATGTGACATGCTTTCTATGTGTTTTGACGGTTTTTTTGCTAACTCGGCATTATGTGGGCGAGTAGGGAATACACTTGATAAGCATGTGTTTAAAAAAGTGTCGTCTTTGTATCGGCGGTTAGCTGAGCGCCTGCTACATAGTGTAGGAACGCTGCCGGAAGATACTGGTACAATGAACCCGGAGCCTGGCTATATAGCAACAGCATACTTATCTGCCCTTAATGCGGCGGATAAACATGCATCGAGTCGTGTCATGTCTGTGAATTGGCAGGTAATAAAGCGTATCGGGAAATTAGTTCGAGAGTTAGACAATAAGTTATTTGCCAGCATGATTGTTGATTATTTGGCGTGCATTCAGATGGTATTGGACAATGCGCAGAAACGCAGAAAAGCCGCTAAGTTGGTTAAATAAAAAAAGAGCCTAATTTAAGCTCTTATTTTGTTTGTTTACTTAACGATAATTAGGTTATTCGTTATCAACGACTCGATAGTCTAATTTACCAACAATAGTACCGTTATTACCTGATGTGGTTACATTGAAACTTGCGTTATTCTTTTCTTTTTTGGGGTTAACGGTCGATATGACTTCGCCATTAACAACAAGTTGATACGTTTCTGAAAACGTAATATGCATGTCTTCTGATTTAGGGTTCTCAAACAAAATATTGTCTTTTAAACGAATGACTCGACTTTCGCCGCGAACCCATTGACCCACAAGTGGTTGTGCTTTGAATGTCATGTTGTCATGAGTAACCGTCGCTTCAGATAAGAAAATTCGAATTAAGTCACCATTCATAGCGACTTTTTCTCGGTCCTCTACACGTGCATTTAGCAAAGCTATGGCGGTATTCGTCTTGCTGATGTATGAGCGTAACTGCTGAATACCTAAGTTAATTTCTTTCGAATTTAATTGCTCTGTCGCTAATAGTCTTGGTAGCTCGGGCGCGTTTCCAACTCGATTTTTGAGTTCTGTAAAGTTAGCGTTAGCCAATTTTCTTTGTGTATTAAGTTGCTCAGCCAGATCGGCATTACTATCAGGACTGCTGGCTTTCGAGCCGTTGCTATTATTTGTCTCAGTAATAACACTCGTTTCTACAGTAGCAACCTCGTTGTCTGTAGTTTTGCTTGGTATAGTTTGTTCAGTGCTTACTGTGTTTGGAGTAGAGTTTTTCTCAGTTTGCTTGTTTTGTAAATCTTGAAAAATTGGCATCGAGCAAGCACTTAGTAAAAGCGTTGCAAGTAAAAGGCCAGAACGAAATGTAGGCATTTAATAATCCTGAGATTAGAAGCGAAAATAAGTGACTAAGTATGCGGCATGGCGGATAGTATGTCGAGCTGAAGTACCTGTTGCCGATGCGAGTATCTTATCTAAAAGTGTAAATAAAATCTTTTATGAATCTTTGAGATAATAATGTAATACAGAGAGAGTGAGAGACAAGTTAACGGCTCGTCTCTCTTTGGACTTTATTTTTGTGACTGATTCCACAAAATACATTCGTCTAGCGTCACGCCTTTCCCGCCAAAAATATCTAGCGCACTGCCGATGGTTAAATCAACTAAGCCATTGGACAATTCATTAACACGCTTAAGGTCAGCCAAAGAACGAGCGCCACCTGCATAGGTTACTGCAACTGGGCAGCCTTGACCAAGTAATTGAACCAAATCTTCGTCAATACCAGCCTGTAAGCCTTCAACGTCTGCAGCATGAATAAGAAACTCATCACAGTGGTTTGCCAATTCAATAAGGTTTTCTTGGTTTACTTGAGTAGATGTAATGGTTTGCCAGCGATCGGTCGCAATATACCAGCCGTCTTTTGTACGACGACAGCTTAAATCTAATACTAAACGATCAGTACCTGTTTCGCGTTTGATTTTGTCTAAGCGATCCCAAGAAAACTCACCATTTTCAAACAAATAAGAAGTGACAATAACGTGAGAAGCGCCAGCTTTTAAGTAGCTTTCAGCATTGCTACTGTTAACACCGCCGCCAAACTGTAAACCATTAGGATAAGCGCGCAGTGCGCTTAAGGCTTCTTCTTGGTTACCTTTTCCTAACGCAATAACATGCCCTCCAACGAGCCCATGTTCACGATACATATTGGCATAATGCTCAGCATTGTGTTCGCTGATAAAGTTCTCTGTGGCGCCTTTGTCATTCAGACTGCCACCAACAATTTGCTTAACTTTGCCTTGGTGTAGATCGATACAAGGACGGAATTGGGTCACAAAAAACTCCTATTTGGTCAGAAAAAATGGCGATTGTAACCGATAATGTACTGAGAAACGATGTACCAAAGCAAACACTTCTTAAGCCTGTTATAATCGTCGGTCATTCAAATAGAAAGATATATAAAGCAATCATCATGCTACAAATTACCCTCGCTGTGGCGATCCCAGACCACGAAATTGAATTGACCGCTATACGAGCGCAAGGCGCAGGCGGCCAGAACGTGAATAAAGTCTCTTCCGCTATTCACCTTAGGTTTAATGTCGCTAGTTCTTCTTTGCCGGAATTTTATAAAGAGCGTTTGTTGGCGTTAAGTGATTCTCGTCTTACTAAAGATGGTGATATTGTGCTTAAAGCCCAGCAACATCGCACCCAAGAATTGAATCGAGAAGACGCATTGGCAAGACTTAAAGAACTGATTCTTGAAGCTGTTCGTGTGCAAAAAGCGCGCAGACCGACCAAACCATCGCGCTCTTCGCAGAAGAAACGCGTTGATCAGAAAAAACAAAAAGGCCAAATCAAAAGTATGCGCCGTAGCAATTGGGATTAGAATTTTACCTAACGTTATGAGTAATACTTGTTTTTCCAAAGCATAATAACCTTGTAGTATTATGTCGTTACTTTTTGGGAATAATAAAAATAGGTTTGCTTACCATGAAATTAGAATCTCTTGCACTGCATCACGGTTACACATCTGAAGCTACAACTAAAGCAGCAGCCGTTCCGATTTATCAAACGACATCTTATACCTTTGACGACACCCAACACGGTGCGGATTTATTTGACCTGAAAGTTCAGGGCAACATTTATACCCGTATCATGAACCCAACCACTGACGTTTTAGAGCAGCGTGTTGCAGCAATGGAGGGCGGTATCGCAGCTCTGGCCGTAGCATCAGGTATGGCGGCGATTACTTATGCACTACAGTGTATTTGTGATGTTGGCTCAAATATTGTCAGCACCAGTCAACTTTATGGCGGTACTTACAATTTATTTGCCCATAGTTTCCCAAGACAAGGCATTGAAACCCGCATGGTATCTGCGGACGATCTAGCTGGGTTTGAAGCAGCGATTGATGATAATACTCGCGCTATTTTTTGTGAATCTATCGGTAATCCAGCCGGTAATATAGTTGATATAGAAGCGCTTGCTGCCATTGCTAATAAGCATGGTATCCCACTTATTGTTGATAATACTGTGGCAACACCATTCTTATGTCGTCCTTTTGAATTGGGTGCGCACATCGTGGTGCATTCATTAACAAAATACATTGGCGGTCATGGCACGACAGTAGGCGGTATTATTGTTGACTCAGGTAAGTTTGATTGGGTGGCGAATAAAAAGCGTTTCCCCATGTTGAATGAACCAGATCCCTCCTACCATGACGTTGTTTATACGGAAGCCTTGGGCGCCGCTGCTTATATAGGCCGTTGTCGAGTAGTGCCTTTACGTAATACTGGCGCAGCGTTGTCTCCACACAGTTCATTTTTAATCATGCAAGGTTTGGAAACGCTAGGACTAAGAATGGAGCGCCATTGCTCTAATGCTGAAAAACTAGCGGCATTTTTGCAGAATCACGATAAAGTGAATTGGGTGAATTACGCAGCGTTACCAGATAATAAATACAATGAAATGAGCCAACGAATTACCAGTGGTAAAGCGTCTGGTGTACTAAGTTTTGGTATTAACGGTGGTATCGAAGCTGGAACACAGTTTATTGATGCACTACAAATGGTACTACGCCTCGTCAATATTGGTGACGCTAAATCTCTAGCTTGTCATCCAGCATCAACGACTCACCGTCAGTTGAATGACGAAGAATTAGCAAAAGCTGGCGTTAGCCGCGATCTGGTTCGTATATCTGTCGGTATTGAAAACATCGAAGATATTATTGCGGATATTAGTCAGGCGTTGGACAAGGTAACAGTTTAAAATCCAAACTTAGTTCTACTAAGAGGCTGCGTATTAACGTGGCCTCTTTTGGATTGCGAAAGCAAGAGGTGTAAAGCTATGTCAGCCAATCATGAAACTGATAAAACCATAAAAAGTCCTTGTATTCGACATTGCTGCCTAGATGGCGATGATGTTTGTGTGGGTTGCTATCGAACCATAACTGAAATCATGGATTGGCAAAAATCTACGCAGAGTGAAAAACTGGATATTTTGGCTAACTGCTCAATTCGCAAACAGAAACACGACTCTCTTTATCTTTAACTTCCTCCGATCATTTACTGTATTTTTCTCTCCTTCTAATTCCTCCTAGCTAGTTAAATTTCATTATTTTTAATATTTTTTACTTTTTATAAGTTTTTTAAATAGCGCTGTAAGAAAGTGATTTCTATCTACGTCTAACCCTCAGAAACAAAATAAGGGTGCTTGGATCTTTCCAAGTTTTTAGATGACATGGGTAGGTGGCTTACCTTGATTGCAGAATTACAAGCATGGCTAACATCGGGAACAACATCGCTGACTTTGTTGTGTGTTGGTATTGTGCTCTTGTCTTATTTACTCGAAGACCTTGCTATTGCAACGGCAGCGACTTTATCTGCTCTGGGTGACATGCCTTCATCACTTGCTCTAATGGCGATTTTTATCGGCATTGCGACAGGGGATTTGGGGTTGTATGTCTTGGGGCATTATGCCCGAAAAGTTAGATGGCTGCGTTACCGAGCTTTAAGCAATTCTTCGTTTAAAGTCGTAAGAAAAAAGCTGACCCAGCGTGCTTTTTTGAACCTCTTCTTGATTCGCTTTATTCCCGGTTTAAGGACCATTGGTTTTACCTTGAGTGGTTTTCTCCTCATCCCGTTACCTGTCTTTTTTAGCGCCGTTTTGCTTGCCACGTCTATTTGGACGCTGGTGGTATTCACGCTGATTTACCAAATAGGCAGTAGTGTCTTTATGCAAGTCTCAGAGCTGAAGTGGGTACTTATTCCTTTGGTATTTGGCCTGTTGTTTTTAATAAATCGTTTTCTTAATAAATCGTTTACGCGAGGTATGTCATGAGTGCCATGGTAGAGGGGCAGTTCATTGCGCCGAATAAAATTAATGCTGGAATGCCGCTTCTCCACGTAGAAAAAGAGGCGAGTATTTCGCCATATGAATTCATGCCGGGCTGGTTTTTTTATGCGCCTGTTGTTGTGCAGAGTCTGCTACTTGGTCTTCGTCACGGCGATGTCTGTTTACCATTAATCGCCAATCCGAGCATCAAGCTCAGTGGCATGGTGGGGGAATCTAAAACCGATATTCTGAATTTGGCGGGCCCAGTAGCCAAAAAGTGGATTGAACCTTTTATTACTCTGACAAAAAACCAAGAGAATACAGATACTCAGTTAGAAAGCGCTTTGCAAGCAATGGACGCCGTTCAGTTGTCATTCCCGATTGTGGCTAAGCCAGACTTAGGTTGTCGAGGTGTTGGAGTCAAACTGCTGAAATCCAAAGCACAACTTTATGATTACATCCAAAGCTTCCCTCTATCTGCGAGATTCCTACTTCAGCGTAAAGCGCCATACCAAGCGGAAGCAGGTGTGTTTTACGTGCGTTATCCGGGGCAGGAACAGGGCCAAGTTATCTCCATTACCTTGAAATACACACCAAGTGTGGTTGGTGATGGAGCGCACAGCTTGAGACAGCTTATTGAGCGTTGTCCGCGTGCGGGTCAGTTAACCCATTTGTACTTCCCGCGTCATACGCAAAAGTTGGATTGGGTTCCCGCAGACGGTGAGGAATATCCCCTCGCGTTTGCTGGTAGTCACAGTCGAGGTTCGATTTTTCGCAATGGCAATCAATACATTACTCAAGCGCTAACACGTAAATTGGATGAGATCTTAAAGGACGTCGATGGTTACTACTATGGTCGTTTAGACATCAAGTTTGCCGACATTGAATCCTTTATGGCCGGTGAGAATTTTTCCATTTTAGAAATGAATGGCGCGAGCAGTGAGGCAACGCATATTTGGGATCGCAATACCAAGTTATCAGAAATTTTTGGCACCCTGCTGAAACAGTATCGAATCTTGTTTGAGATAGGTGCTTTGCAAAAAAAACGTGGTTTTAGATCACCGCCCCTTCGAGCTTTATTGAAAGCATGGCGAGAGGAAAAAACTCTGATTCAGCATTATCCAAGCACTGACTGAATGAAATAAAAAAGTGAGTTTGAGGTGTTAGCTAAGGGTAATTTTTGGAAGGAAAGAATTTATGCAATCGGTATTAAAGAATAGAGAAGTAAACGCGTTGCTACCAGCGGATTATTCGCCAACCGTGCAAGGTTGTTTAGAGGTTTTCTCTCAGGCTTCTCGCTGCTTACAGATACTGGATGACGAAGGTTATCAAGCGTCGATAAAGCCTTTCGTTAGCAGCTCTATCGGTGAGCATTTTCGCCATTGGTTGGATGTTTTTAATGCCATATATCGAGCGGGCATTGTGATTGATTACAACCATCGTCGTCGCGGTCATGCGGTAGAAACATCACGTTCTATTGCATTGACTGAAATCGACGAGCTGACAAATTGGCTTACTTCCTTGTCCGTAAAAGAGCTCAAGAAAAACGTGAATGTTTTGACGGAAGTCTCAGTGTCTCATACGCAAGCGTGTCTTATGTCATCGACTTTAGAGCGGGAAATTATTTTCGCTGCGCTACATGCGAATCATCATTTTGCCATGGTGAAAGTCGCCGCAAATTTGATGAATAAGCCAATCGATGACGATTTTGGTATTGCGCCAGCCACAGCAACTTTTTTGCGAGGTCAATAAGTATGTGTTCAGTTTCTTGGTTGGTAGAAGAGTCAGGCTATCAATTATTTTTCAATCGTGATGAGCAAAAAACGCGCGTCGCTGCATTGCCGCCACAGTCTTTTATTCAGCAGGGAACTCAGATTTTGATGCCAGTTGATCCTGTCGGAAAAGGTAGCTGGATCAGTTTGAATGAGCAGGGGGTGTCGTTGTGTTTGCTGAATAACTATCAAGGCAAGAAGCCAGCAGGCGAGCTGATTAGCCGCGGACAATTGTTAAAGCGCTTATCCAGTGCGACAACAGTCGCCCAAGTCGAACAGCAATTTGCTCTGCAGGTTCTTGAGTTGTTTGCGCCTTTTACCTTGCTAGCTTTTGAACTGGGTAATAACAAGGTTAGAGAATTCCAATGGGATGGTGAAAGGGTCTCTATTGCTTATGCCACATCACCGCATTTTTCTTCTGCAGTGGTGTTAGAAAGCGCTGTTGCTTATCGACAATCTATCTATGGCGAACTCGCCGCCAAAACGCCTGTCGATTTGTTGTCCTTTCATTCTCAGCATCATCCAGAACATTCTCACTTATCGGTTTGCATGCATAGAGAAGACGCTGAAACCGTTAGTTTTACACGTATTCAAGTTTCAAAAGATAATCTAAAAATGGCTTATGTAGCTGGTGCGCCTTGCTTGCATTTAACACCAGAAGCGCTGGTGGAACAGACTTATCGTTTTCAAGACAATCGATTTCAAGACAATCGTTTTCAAGAAAAGGTTCCCCTTGTTGGTATTCCCCTTTAATCAAAGTTTAGGAGTTGTTATGACGCGTTTAGTGATGTTTTTAGCCTTGTTTATAAGCAGCCTGACATTTGCGCAAGATGAAATTTACACAGGTTATTTTAGTAATAAAGCCCTGAGTGGTTATGACACGGTTGCTTATTTTACTGACCAAAAACCGGTCGAAGGTAGCGCTAAGTACGTGACCGAATATAAAGGCGCAGATTGGTATTTTGCCTCGCAACAGCATCTCGATATGTTCAAAGCAGAGCCCGAAAAATACGCTCCTCAATATGGTGGATATTGCGCGTGGGCGGTGTCTGCCAAAAACGATTTTGCCTCTGCTGATCCAAAAGATTGGGCGGTGGTCGACGGCAAGCTTTACTTGAATTATGACGACGATATTAAACGCAAGTGGGATCAAGATCCGGCTTTGCACATCAAGCAAGCGGATGCCAATTGGCCGACTCTTATTGGTAAACCCTGATTCGCAAAAATGATTCGCCAACCCTGATTCGTAAAAACGGATCAAAAATAATATTAAAAAATAAGGTTAATAAAGATGAATAAGCAATTCGTGAAATATGTGCCAACGGTGTTTATCGCCTTTGTGTTTGTGCAGTCACTGTTTTTTAAATTCACTGGTTCCTACGAAACTGATTATATCTTCGGCGTGTTGGGTGCTTGGTCTGGTTTGGAATTCTTCGGGAATTACGGTGGTTACATTATTGGTGTGGCCGAACTGATTGCCTCCATTTTGCTCTTTACCCGTTGGCATGGCTTGGGGTCTTTGATGGCGATGGGCATTATGAGTGGTGCGATTATTTTTCACCTGTTTACACCACTGGGTGTTGTGATGCCTGAGTTTAACGAAGTTGGTGAAGTCGTCGGTAGCGACGGTGGTTTGCTGTTTATCATGGCGTGTTTGGTTTGGTTAAGTGCGGCGTTTTTATCGCTTCGGGATTTGAAAAATCCGCAAGGCATCCTAAATAAAATTGTGAATAGCGGAGTCTAATTATGTTAGCCAGTCCTGTTCGTTCGCCTAGTTCTTTTCGTTTACCAAGTCCTTTTCGTTTAAAAAGAGTCACGCCATTTGGTGTTGGGGAATCCGTTATTGAATGGGCAACAGGACTCGCTAAATTAGATCGCTTGTATCAACAAAGACCAAGCAGCCAGACCAGTTTTGAATTTATGCGTTATACTCTTGAGGCGTTGGATATTGATTATTCGATTGCAAAAGGCAGCGTAGAAAATATTCCTCAAAAAGGCCCTGTGGTGATAGTAGCTAACCATCCACTTGGAGCGATTGAAGGTGTGGTCTTGGCCGATTTGGTTGGACGAGTTCGAAGCGATGTAAAAGTGCTGGCTAATGAATTGCTTAAGCGTTTGCCGGAAATAAGTGACTTATTTATTGGCGTCGATGTTTTTGGTGGCAAATCGGCACAACGCACCAATGGCAAAGCGATTCGTGATGCTCACCGGCATTTGTCTGATGGCGGCGTGCTGATTGTGTTTCCTGCTGGGGAAGTATCGACTTATCCGAAAAAATCTAAGGATCAGTCTGCAGAAAAGTCGAGAGAAAAGCAGACATTGGCAGACATTGAATGGAGTCAGTCGGTCGCTAATTTCTTAAAACGCAGCGAAGCGACCACGGTGCCGATTTTTATTAATGGCCAAAACAGCGCGCTCTTTTATCAAGTAGGTCGTATTCATCCTTTGTTGCGAACCGCTATGTTGGGAAGGGAGCTACTTAATAAGAAATCCTCGGTGATTGAGATTTCCATTGGCAGTGCCATGCCGTTTTCGGAGGTGAGTCAGTTTGAGAGCAACCAAGATCTTGTTAGTTACTTGCGCTTAAACACCTACTTAATGAGTCCTCAAAATGCTCAGGAACGTGTGTTCCAGCATGGCAGCACAGATTTGCCAATCATTGCGCCAGTTGATCAAGATTTATTAGAAGAAGAAATTGCCAGTCTGCCAGGCGAGATGCTGTTGTTACAACAAGGCGAGTTCAGTGTTTATTGCGCCCCAACGCAATCGATCCCTTTACTGATGCAAGAAATTGGTCGTATCCGAGAAGAAAATTTTCGTGCTGTGGGCGAGGGAAGTGGTTTAGCCTGTGACGTGGACGAATACGATCTTTATTACCACCAATTGTTTGTTTGGCATCATGGCAGTAAAGAAGTCGTCGGTGCCTATCGAATGGGGCTGGTGGATAAGCTTATTGAAGCGCATGGTTTAAAAGGTTTGTACTCACGCAGCTTGTTTAACTATGACCAAACTTTTATCGATAGCCTAGATCACAGCATTGAAATGGGGCGATCTGTTGTCGCGGCTAAGTATCAAAAGAACTTAAATTCACTGCTTCTGCTTTGGAAAGGCATTGCGACCTTTGCTTATCGGAACCCTAAATATACGCATTTATTTGGCCCTGTGAGCATTAGTAATGATTATAGCCACACAGCTCGCCAGTTAATCGCCGCCACTTTGTCGATCCATTATTACGATAAAGCGAAAGCTAGTTTAGTGATGCCATCGACGCCACTACGAAACAGTGGCTCGGTATTTTGGCAACCTAATTTATTATCATCGTTGGCGAGTGTTACGCTGCTTTCTAAAGTTTTATCGAGAATGGAGCAGGGCAAAGGCTTGCCTGTATTGATTCGTCAGTACTTAAAAATGAACGGCAAGTTAGTGTGTTTTAACGTCGATCCAGCGTTCCATAATTCATTGGATGGTTTGATTGTGGTGAATTTAAAAGATGTGCCTTTATCGATTCTGGCTAAATACATGGGACAGGATGAAGCTAAAATTTATTTAAACGATACGCCTAAAGTGTAAATGCCAAATTAAAATAAGGGGACTTAGCAATAGTAAGCAATAGCGATGTAATATAATCGCTATTGCTTACTACGAGTGTTCATTTCGCGAATGATTTCAATGACCTTATCTGGATACTGCAGATTTATAATGTGTCCCGCACCTTCAATCCACTCTACTTTTAGCTCACTATTTTTAAATAAGCTTGTGGCGTAAGTCGCACTTGCTGGATCGACCAAGGTATCGTTTGTGCCTTGCAGAATAGTAATGGGTGTCGTTAATTCACTCAGATTGTTTTGGGCTGCTTCTAAGCTGCTAGTTAGATCTAATACTTCCATATTGGAGTGGTTCCACATATCTGAAATCAGAAAATTTGGTGTCCAATCGAGTAGCGTATTATACCAACGAGCCTTTGCTAGTTCTGGTTTTAGATCACCAGCTAGAATCACCACACCACGAACAAAGTCAGGGTGATCTGCTGCTAAAATAGGCACCAAAGAGGCTCCTAGAGAATGACCAACCAAGATGATTTTTTGTTTTCCATTACGCTCCCAAATATTTTCTAGCATCGGGCCGATCATAGCTGATTGAGTTTGTAACTTAGTTGGAAAGTCCCCAGCATAAGTCGATTTCCCCCAGCCCGGTCTATCTATAGAGATAAGACGAAAGCTTTGTTTGAGTTTAGCGTCTTGAAAATAGCGGGCAAAAGAAGTCCAATCTCCCGGTGTGCCATGAACAAACACTATGGTATCGCGCGGTTTTTCACTTGGGTCACTGCTGGCGTAGTGAAGCTTAAAATCGCCATCAGGGCCTTCCATATACAAAACATGATCTTGAATGAGCCCCGGCGTATTTATAACCTGTTGAGCAATACCTTCATTTTCTTTTATTTCTTTAGGCATGCTACAAGCAGCTAAAAAAAAAGTCGACAGACAGATAAAACAGAGCTTTAAGTAAGAATGTATAGTGTTCAAAATTAATCTCATTGATGAGGTTCCAAAATAAGAAAAATGGCTCTGTGTGAAAATAATTCGTTTGTGCTAATGATTATACATTTTATACGTTAATACTTGCCTATCATTTTTGTGTCGCCCTCCCGAACTAATTAATTTCTCGATTAATCACACCTTTTTTACTACTTATTTCTTTCACTCTCTTTATCTTGATCTAACGCAATGTTTTGGATCGCAACTACACTCATAATCCAGCCTTATAGTAAGCCTTATAATTTTTTGAGGCTTCGGTGGGCGTTGGATAACAAGAACACTCAATGAAATAAGTGTCTACGATCGTCTTTTTTCTCAATCAAATGAATGGGTTGAAGTTATATGATTAACGAAGCTGTAGTGGAATTATCGCGATTTCAGTTTGCTTTCACTGCTCTGTACCACTATTTGTTTGTCCCGTTAACACTAGGGATGTCTTTCTTACTTGCGATCATGGAGTCCGTCTATGTCATAACAGGTAAGCAAGTCTACAAAGACATGGTTAAGTTCTGGGGTAAATTGTTTGGTATTAACTTTGCGCTAGGCGTAACAACAGGTTTGACGATGGAGTTCCAGTTCGGGACTAACTGGTCTTACTACTCGCATTACGTTGGCGATATTTTTGGTGCACCTTTGGCCATTGAAGGCTTGATGGCTTTCTTCCTTGAATCGACGTTAGTTGGTTTGTTCTTCTTTGGTTGGGATCGCCTAAGCAAAGTGAAGCACTTGGTAGTGACTTGGGGCGTGGCGCTAGGTTCTAACTTGTCGGCTCTGTGGATCTTAATTGCCAACGGTTGGATGCAGAATCCTGTAGGTTCAGAGTTCAACTACGAAACAATGAGAATGGAATTGGTTGATTTCGGTGCTTTATTGTTTAACCCAGTTGCGCAGGTGAAATTTGTTCACACTGTATCAGCAGGTTACACAACGGGTGCGATATTCGTTCTTGTTATTTCAAGCTACTACTTATTAAAAGGCCGTGACCTTGCTTTTGCTCGTCGCTCATTTGCGATTGCTTCTGCGTTTGGTTTGGCGTCTATCTTGAGCGTTATCCTTCTAGGTGACGAATCAGGTTACGAGCTAGGCGAAGTGCAAAAAGTGAAATTGGCTGCGGTTGAAGCTGAGTGGGAAACACAGCCTGCGCCTGCGGACTTCACGCTAATTGGCTTCCCGAACCAAGAGCTTCAAGAAACCGAGTACGCGATAAAAATACCAGGCTTAATGGGCTTGATAGCGACGCGCTCCCTCGACAAAGAAGTAGAGGGCATCAAAGAACTGAAAGAGCATAACCGCCAACGTATTATCAATGGTATTTATGCAAACCAGTTGCTTGAAAAATTGCGTAGTGGTTCAACGGATCCGCTGGTAAAAGAGAACTTCGAGAAAGTGAAAGACGATCTTGGTTACGGTTTGCTAGTAACCGCATTTAACGAAGACATTAACAAGGTGACCTCTGAAGAGATCGATCAGGCGGTAGAGTATTCTATTCCTCAAGTTGCGCCGTTGTTCTTTGCCTTCCGTATCATGGTTGGTTGTGGCTTCGTGATGTTGATTGTTTTCGCTGCTGCTTTCTATCAAAACGCACGTCGTCGTATTGGTAACAATCCTCTGTTCCTTAAGTTCATTATGTTGTGCTTGCCTCTGCCTTGGATTGCGAATGAAGCAGGCTGGTTTGTTGCAGAATATGGCCGTCAGCCATGGGCGATTGGTGAGATCTTACCTGTTCACGTTGCAGTATCTAGTTTAACGGCGACTGAAATTTGGATTACGATTGCTGGTTTTGCTGTGTTGTATACCTCGTTCTTGATTGCCGAGATGTACTTGATGATTCGTTTTGCTAAGCAAGGGCCTTCTAGTTTACATACTGGTCGTTATGCACTTGAACAAGAAACGTCTCAGTTGAAACAGGGGGTGTAAGATGGATTACGAATTATTAAAAGTCATTTGGTGGGTATTGATCGGTGTTCTACTGATCGGATTCTCTGTGACAGACGGTTTTGATATGGGCGTTGGTAGCTTGTTGAAAGTGATCGGCGGTACGGATTCAGAACGTCGTATTATGATCAACTCGATTGCACCCCATTGGGACGGCAACCAAGTTTGGTTTATCACAGCGGGTGGTGCTTTGTTTGCTGCTTGGCCTGTGGTTTACGCAACATCTTTCTCTGGTTTTTACTTTGCGATGATGTTGGTGTTGGCGGCGTTATTCTTCCGTCCAATCGGTTTCGACTACCGTTCTAAACTTGAAAATACAAAATGGCGTACTAGCTGGGATTGGGGGATTACCTTTGGTTCTGCGGTTCCGCCTATTATTTTCGGTGTGGCGTTTGGTAACTTGTTGCAAGGTGTTCCATTTGAGTTTGATCAATACTTGCGTGTGACTTATACCGGTTCTTTCTTTGCACTACTAAACCCATTTGCGATTGTCTGTGGTTTGGTTAGCTTGCTAATGTTAATGACGCAAGGCGGTGCTTGGTTGCAGATGAAAACAGATGATGCCTTGCTTGTAAAAGCCAGTCGTATCACTGCGATAACCGGTGCATTAGCGGCTGTGTTGTTTATTTTAGCAGGCGTGTGGTTGGCTTACGGCATCGATGGTTATGTCATTACCAGTGTCATTGATGGCAATAAAGTCATGACACCATTAATGAAAACAGCAGAAGTACAGCCAGGTGCATGGTTAGCAAACTATGAAAAAGTGCCTGCGCTTATGTTGGCTCCTCTCATTGGTATTGCGGGTATGTTGTTTGCTGCACTGGCGAGTGTAATGAAAAAAGGCGCATTGGCTTTCTTGAGTTCATCATTAGGTATTGCCGGCATTATCGTTACCGCTGGTGGATCAATGTTCCCATTCTTGATGCCTTCTTCAAGCTACCCAAGCATGAGTTTGACTATGTGGGATGCGACGTCGAGTGAGAAAACCATGATGATCATGTTTGTTGTGGCTTGTATCTTTGTGCCAATCGTTCTTGCCTATACCTTATGGAATTACTTTGTAATGTATGGTCGTTTGACGAAGAAACACATCGAAGAAAACAATCATTCACTTTACTAGTCATTGGCAAAGAAGATAGAGCTCGCAGAGCTCTATCTTTAGTAACAAATAGAGGAATAAGTTATGTGGTATTTTGCTTGGGTTCTTGGCGTATTGTTGGCCTGTTCATTCGGCATCATCAACGCCGTTTGGTTAGAGTTTAAAGGTTATGAAGGTGAAGAGGAGCAGAAGTAAGCCTTATGACGAGAGAGAAGGGAGCACAAAAAACTCGTCGAACTGGTCGAATTAAAACACCGGAAGCGGTATTTTTGGGACAGTTAGCGAATCAGCAGTCATCAAAATACCGTCTTGCACAAGGCTTCGGTGTTCTGTTTGCCGTGTCTTTGGTGTTGCAGGCTTGGGCGCTAGCAAATGTATTTTCAGATATGGCGCTGCACCAGTCTTTTTCTATATCTCTCTTAGTCGTTGGTTTATTTGCTCTACTAATCCGTGCCTTGGCTAACTTTGGTCGAGAACGTATTTGCACTAGCGCAAGCCGTGATATTCGTTACGGCTTGCGAGGTAAATTGGTGTCGCATCTGACAAATCTTGGGCCAGCGCGCTTAAGAATCGAAGAAGATGCGGCGCTTTCTACTCGTGTTTACGAACAAGTAGACGCGTTAGATGATTTCTTTAGTCGCTATAAACCACAAGTGTTTATGGTGACCTTAATTCCTTGTGTGATCCTTCTTTCCGTTGTTTCTATTTCTTGGATCGCCTTCTTTGTTTTCATGATGACCGCGCCTTTGGTCATTATCTTCATGATCTTTGTCGGCCACAAAGCCGCACAAGCCAACCGTCGGCAATTTAATGTATTGGCCATGTTGTCCAATCAATTTATGGACTTGAACCAAGGTCTTGCCGAATTAAAACGCCTGAATAGAACTAATGAAGCGCGAGAACGTTTGTCTGATAGTGCCAATGCCTATCAGAAAACCACCATGAGTGTTTTGGTGTTGGCATTTCTATCTACCGCCACCCTTGAGCTTTTCGCATCATTGTCTATCGCCATGATTGCCTTGTATTTAGGGCTTGGCTTATTGGAAGTCTTGCCATGGCAAGTCGGATCATCACCTGTTACCTTGACTCAAGCCATGTTCCTTTTATTGCTCGCGCCTGAATTTTATTTACCCTTGCGTCAGCTGGGTAACGATTACCACGCCAAACAAAAAGCCGAAGCCGCCGCGACCGATTTATTAGAGATTTTAGACGCGCCTGTTCATGCCGCTGCCTCACAAGAAGAAGTAAGTCGTGTTAGTGAATCGAATAACGCTGCAACCACCAATCAACTGACATCTATACAGTTTGAAAACCTAAGTTGGCGAGAAGACGGTCGTTATCGATTAGCGCCAATCACCGCGACAATTAACAAAGGCGAACGCGTCTGGTTGAGCGGTGAATCGGGCGTTGGAAAATCCAGTCTCTTGCATCTTTTACTGGGTTTTGAAGAAAACTACCAAGGAATGTTTCTCGTGAACAATCTACCGTTTGATGAACTGGACTTGGCCTCTTGGCGAGTAAAACTCGCTTGGTTGCCACAAACCCCAGAATGGGTAAACGGCAGCATTCGTCGCAATTTATTGTTGGGTCTTGGCAGCAAAGAGGGAGCAGCGCTTCCAAGTGAAGACGAGATAAATGCCGCGCTGCGAGAAAGCCAATGTGATGACTTTATTCAAGCGTTACCAGCAGGACTGGAAACCAAACTAACCGAGCTAGGCGCAGGGCTGTCTGGTGGACAAATGCAGCGTCTTTCTATTGCTCGAGCTTTATTGTCCAAAGCCGATATGTGGCTGCTTGATGAACCTTGTTCTGGCCTCGATAAAGAAACCGCTCAAGCGGTGCTTGAGACGCTGGAGAAAGCATCAAAAGGCAAAACCTTACTCATCGTTAGTCATGACACGCATCCCATTGCATGGGTCGACAAACATTGGTCGTTAACCAAAGGAGGCTTGCATGAGCAGTCACGCAAAGAAAACCGCCAAGCTCTCGCTTAAGCGCCTTTTATTGGCGAACCCTTGGGGATTTATCATTCCTGTTATGACTGGCATCGCTGCGACCTTGGCGGGTGTTGCGCTATTAGGCATATCCGGTTGGTTTATCTCGGCGGCAGGTCTTGCGACGGCACTGGGTGGCGCGCTAGTTTTCAATTATTTAACCCCTGGCGCCATCGTGCGAGGCATGGCAATTCTGAGAACAGCAGGGCGTTATGGCGAACAAGTCACCGCGCATAATCACCTGTTGGGATTACTGCGTACATTACGCCTTTGGGTGTGGGATCAGCGAGTCGCAAAAGACGCCGCAAACCTACATGAACAAAGTAGAGGTGATTTACTACAGCGTTTAGTCAGCGATCTCGATCAGATTATTCGTTGGCCTTTGGTCGTCTTCTTGCCTTGGATCTATGCGTTATTGGCGTATGCCGCTGTAGCGATTTTTGCCTACTTCATCTTGCCCTCGTTACTGTGGCCATTATCTATTGCTGCGCTATTTCATGTTTTCGTGGTGCCTTATGTGTGCGGGCATTTTGCCAGCCATGCGGTGCACGTCGGGCAGATTTTAGGTGTCCACCGTCGTAGTCGCTTTGTCAGTTTGTTTTCTGCTTTAATCACCTTGACCATTCGCGGTCATTGGAAAGATTACGCGCAACGTCTTGGTGAGTTGGACGAACGACAACGACGAATGGAAATTCGTATCCAAAAAGCCGTGAGTTCAGGTCGATTATTGGCTTATGGTGTGACTATTATCCTACTTGCTAGCAGCTTCTATTTATTGGGCAGCTTTGATGCAGAAACGAGTCGTTGGACATTATTAGACGGTGTTCAAGGTACTTGGGTCGTGGGTTTTGTCTTATCTTTGTTGGCGGTCAATGAATTGGTATTGCCCTTAGTGCAATCCTTTGTCGCACAAGGTCAGTCTCAGGTTGGCCTGCGTCGTTTAAATCAATTACATCAAGATGCTAAAGTTCAAACAGAAAGCAAAATACAAGCGATTCATCGCATGTCCTTCAAACATTGGCGTGGCTTTCATGCCTCAAGTGGCATGGGCAATCAGGCAATTGATTTTTGTGTTCAAACTGGTGAATCAATATGGCTTCGTGGCGCCAGCGGCTCAGGCAAATCCACGCTATTGGCCTCCATTGCAGGCGACTGCTTGTCCTCTGGTGATGCATTAATTAACAATGAAAAATGCGACCTATACAGCAACCAATCGTACCAAGCGCAGCTAAGCTACTTACCCCAATCTCCCTATATCTTCCAGCAAAGCATTGGCGCGAACTTACGCCTTGGAAACCCAGAATCAACCGACGACGAACTCTGGTCTGTTTTAGAAGCCGTCGCCCTAGCCGAATGGGCTCGCAACCTACCAAATGGCTTGGAAACCTTACTCAGCTCACAAGGCCGAAACCTTTCAGGCGGACAACGCAAACGCCTCGCGTTAGCGCGTCTACTGCTAAGACAATCTCCCGTCTTACTATTAGACGAACCCTTTGATGGACTAGACAAAGCCACCATTGAGACTATTTGTCACTCGCTACAGAACGACTACAAACCGGATATTTTGATTCTCGTCAGTCACGTTGGGAGTCGCATCGGCGACAACGCCAGAGTCATCGAACTTTAGCTTCTATGGCTCTTGTAGGTCGCGGCTTTAGCCCGACGCGGAATTCATGTTCCATTCAAACGTTTTATATTCCCGGCCCTTTTTCCGCTCTGCTGAGCGGGTAACTTTTTGCTAGCGCCCAAAAAGTAACCAAAAATTCGCTTTAAGATCTTTAATGCCTGATTTTCTTCATAAGCGCATGATTGCTACCTACGCTCGTTATATCGTAAGGCATAGATTGTTTTTTTAGTAAGAGATAAAGCTTCAAACAATGACCCTGAAACTCCATAAGGTCGCGCAACTTCGTCGCGTCGAACTGACTTATTCGTAGCTAATCGTCTGCAAATTCATACCCAACACTGTAATGCCAGTCGTAGGGCGGATGAGGGAGGTACGACCGTGATCCGCCGCTGAAAGCGAAGCTTTCATTGTAGGTCGCGGCTTTAGCCCGACGCGTAATTCATGCTCCATTCAAACGCTTTGTATTCCCGACCTTTTTTCCGCTCTGCTGAGCGGGTAACTTTTGTCCAGAGCCACAAAAGTAACCAAAAGGTCTCTTTATCGGGCTTTCGCCCAAACGTCTTATTCACTTTGTTTATGTTGCGTTTAGCAAGACGAATTTTATCGTAAGGCATGGATTGTTTTTGCGATGCTATGAAGGTTTTTTTTAACTGACCCTGAAACTCCATAGGATCGCGCAACTTCGTCGCGTCGAACTGACTTATTCGTAGCTAATCGTCTGCAAATTCATACCCAATACCGTAATGCCAGTCGTAGGGCGGATGAGGAAGGTACGACCGTGATCCGCCTTTGAAAGCGGTTCAGGTCATAAGGCCTGAGGGAATCGCTTGCCTCTTTGGTCAAATCGCGCTACAAAAGGGCAAACAAAGAACCAACATAGCGGCGATCAAAGACCATCTGAAGCGGCATAGTCCAAACAGACGTTGGTATTTAGCGAGTTATATAACAGGGAAGTCCTACCATGAAAAAAGCAAATTTCCTATATAGACAACGCAGCCGTTCAACAGTGGGTTATAGCCGCAGCTACGCTGCCGTATAACCCTTAATTGTTAAATCACCAGGAATTGTGTGCAGTGAAAGAATTGCCAGTTAAACAGAAATATCTTTCTTTTAAGCTAATTTCGATTTTGGTTGGCTCAATCTTGCTTTTTTCTGCCATGTATTTTGTGGCAGGCCATTTTGATGGGCATGCTGTCACTGATGACGGCAAAGTCGCCAATTTTTTTGAGTTGCTATATTTCAGTGTTGTTTCTGTAACGACTCTTGGTTACGGAGATTTTACACCTTCGGGTATTTCTAGACTTTTTGCTTCGTTACAAGCTGTATTTGGAATTATATTTATAGGGTATTCGATCTCACAAGTACTGTCTCTGAGGCAGGCTACATTAGTAGAGTACTCTGTAAATTACAGCATTCATCAAACCTATAATGAATGCATTGAGAGCATTACAGACGCCAAGGAATCTATAGGAGACAGGAGGCGGGAAATTCAGAATGGGATTATTCCTCAGAGAATCATTTTCATTTATAACAGATCAAATCCGTTTTACTCGTCTTTAAAATCTTTACAAATAACGAATGGATACTCCTCACACCTTGTTGATATTGGGAAGATAGATGAGCTTGTTAAGCATGTGGAGCGTGCAGCTCATCATGTTGAGGAACTTGCTGGGTTCTCCAGAAAGTATCTTAATTTGCTTCAGCATAAAAAGGTTGAGTGGAAGCAGGACAGAACTATATTAGTTGTTTTGTCATTGTGCGATCAGATTGATGGCTTTGTAGACCAGTTTATCGAAAGGACTAGTTATGGCAGCAGTCCCTACAAAGGTGGTGGAATGTATAGAGATATTGTGAAGTCCATTACTAAGGATATCCGTGCACAGTGCAAGTAATTTAACAAAGTGCAGCAGTTCGCAGCCTGTGGCTGCCGGACTCGCTTACGCTCGCCGCTGTGCACGGCGTTATATTTCTAGTTTAGCTCTCGAAGCATAGATAGTCCGATTAACTTTTTACTACAGAATTACATCATAAGGGTACTGACATGTCAGGCTATTTGAAAAAAATTAAAACTAAAATTCCATTCTCAAATAAAGAAGTCGACATTAACGTTGATGGTAAAACTCTAATTTTGACAGGTGGTAATGGTTGCGGTAAAACACAGCTTATTGAATTCATCTTTGAAAAGCTTATTGATGCAGTAGTTAATAGAAATAATCAAACTGAAAAAACTATACAGCAACAATTAAAACACAATCAAAATGAGCTTTCACAAAGAGGTCCTGCTGATCAGCACTATGTACACTATACGAAACAGGTCGAAATTTTTAAATCGAAACTAGAAGAAGTAAAAAATCCGCCACTTCAAATTGTTCAACTCGATGAATTTGTCGTAGGATATCAGAATCTTACAGCGATACTGTCATCATTTGAAGCAATGAGGAAGTCAGAGATTATTAAACCTTCTGCTGTGACTAATTTAGATAAATTACGTGAACAAGATAAGAGTTTATCGCAAAAGCGTAACAGTAAGGAAAATACGTCATCCATATTTGAAGAATTCTTGGTCTCAAACATCGCCAATCAGGCGTTCTCTGAATCAACTAAAATAAATAATGATCCCGAGGAGGCAAAACGGATAGAAAAATGGTTTAATAAGTTGGAGAGTGACTTACGAAATTTATTTGAAGATGAGCATCTTCAACTCAAGTTCGACTCTAATTCATTTATATTTAAGATTCATCAACCTAATAAAGAGCCATATACATTACAAACCTTATCCTCTGGTTTTTCATCAATTATGTCTATATATGCAGACCTGATAACTAAAGTATCTTTACGATCTATAAATCCGGAAGATTTAACTGGTATTGTTATCATTGATGAAATAGATGCTCATTTACATGTATCATTACAGAAAAAAATATTAGCATTCTTAAAAAATGCGTTTCCAAAAGTTCAATTCATCGTTACGACACATTCACCTTTTGTAGTTACGTCAATTGATGATGCTGTTATATACGACTTATCAACTTGTCAGCAAGTTGAAGACCTTTCAATGTTTTCTTACGAAGCTGTTTTAGAAGGCTTGTTCGGTGTTCTCCCAATATCAACATTGCTACAAGAACAAATAGAAGAACTAAGTGAATTACTTAAAAATAGTCCAATAGATGTGGCTAAAGTTGAGGGCTTATTAAACAAGTTACCTAAAGATAAAAGCGTTTTAGACGAAGAGTCATTGTATTTTGTAAAATCTGCAGATATTGCTATTAGTAAAGCAAAGAGGCAGTTAGATGTTTAAAGTAATAAGAAATGAAAACGCACCTGCCTCATTAGCAAATAGACGAAGTTATAGTGAACAAGATGTTTTAGATGCCTTAAGTCGAGTGTTTCATAAAAAATGTTATATCTGTGAGACTAAAGAGCCAATTGACATAAATGTAGAGCATTTTGAACCTCACCTCGGTGACCTCGATAAGAAATTTAACTGGGATAATTTATATTTTTCTTGTGGGCGCTGTAATAATATCAAACTAGCAAAGTATAATGATCTGCTTGATTGCTGTGACTCGAATGTTGATGTATTAAGAGCAATTAAACACGTACCACCCATTACGCCATATGCTAAATGTCTAAGAATTGAGCCTCAAAATGATGATGAAAAAACAAAACTAACGGCTGAATTAATTGAAAAAGTATTCAATAGTACACATACACCTAATAAAACGGTTTCTGCATCATTTCTAAGAAAGAGAGTTTTCCAACAATTTAATTTATTTTTGGATCTACAGCGCGAATATTTTGATGAGCTAGCTTTACCTGTTGAAAAAGAAACTGCTCTTGAACGTATGAAATTATTGATTAAAGCATCATCACAATACTGTGCATTTATAAGTTGGTGTGTTTTAGATGATGATGAACTTGCTCCATTATTGGATGAATTTATTGGCATTTTATAATGATTAGGTAATGTAAAATAACCTAGTTCGAAATATAACAAGGCATTTAAACGGGAAAAAAACAGTGGGTTACGTTTCGCTTCGCTACACATTTTAACCCGCTATTTTAGTCCGCTTAATGCGGCGTTAACCCTCACTGGAGTCGTATGGAATTATCGTTAATCGCAGCAGTTTCTGAAAATGGTGTAATAGGCTCAGGCTTAGATATACCTTGGTCTGTTAAAGGTGAGCAGTTGCTGTTTAAAGCTATGACATATAATCAATGGTTAATTGTTGGTAGAAAGACTTTTGAGTCTATGGGGAAGCTCCCAAATAGAAAGTATGCGGTAATTACTCGCTCTGAGTTAAAATCAGACGATAAAGATGTATTCTATTTTTCATCAATTGATAATGCATTATCTACACTGAAAAATGTTACCGACCATGCATTTGTGTCTGGTGGCGGAGAAATTTATAAAGCACTTATCCATCGCGCTGATACACTGCACATATCGACAGTCCATACAGATATTGACGGTGATGTGTTTTTTCCTCAAGTTCCTGATGGCTATAGTGAAGTATTCAAACAACGATTTAGTTCAAACTTAGATTATACGTATCGCATTTGGCAAAAGTAGATTTAGCCATAATAAGCGGTGGCAGTTTTGGAGATAGAGTTTTTATCAGTCCAAAACACCCCTAAGAACTTCCACCACCACACACCTAACCGGAGACAAAATGGAATTAGTCTTACCATCTGCAAAATATATCCAAAGCTATAACGAGTACATCGAAGAGTTGGGTGATGAAGTCCGTTATCCTTTTCCTATGGGTTTTGATCATCAAGATATAGCACAATTGAAATACAGCAAGATTCGGGTCGGCAGTCATCATTTCGTTTCCTAATATGACATCTGTTCGGGCACGTGCCCTTTAATTGTCAGCAGAAATAGGAGAAATAATCGATGAACATACTGGCCAACAAAGTTGCTATTGTTACCGGTGCCAGCACTGGTATTGGCTACGCAACTGCGAAGCTTTTTGCGAAAGAAGGTGCTGCCGTCGTGGTGGCTGCACGGCGACAAACAGAGCTTGATGATCTTGCGGACTCAATCAATGCGGAAGGAGGGCGGGCGCTGGCATTAGCGGGTGACGTTGGTGATGAAGCTTTTGCCAAAGCTCTGGTAGATAAGGCGGTAAGTCACTTTGGTGGATTAGATATCGCTTTCAACAATGCAGCTATCTTAGGTGCTATGGGCCCTGTCTCGGAGATGTCGCAAACGGATTGGAATCAGGTCATTGCGACGAACTTAACCAGTGCATTTTTGGCGGCAAAGTACCAATTGCCTGCTATGGAAGCCCGAAAAGGGGGTTCATTAATTTTTACCTCTACCTTTGTTGGTTACACCGCAGGTATGCCGGGCATGGCGGCCTATGCAGCCAGTAAAGCTGGTCTTATTGGGTTGACTCAAGTACTGGCAACAGAGCATGGGCCTCAGAACATCCGAGTTAATGCTCTTCTGCCTGGTGGCACCGATACGGCAGCGGGACGTGAGTTTGCCAATACGCCAGAAGCATTGGCGTTTGTACGCAACCTGCATGCTCTTAAGCGTATGGCGACACCAGACGAAATTGCTCAGTCCGCATTGTATTTAGCATCCGATGCCTCGAGTTTTACAACGGGTTCCGCGATGTTGGTAGATGGCGGTGTTTCCATAAATCGTGTCTGAGAGAGGTCGCGCCATGTCGGATTATGATCGAATTGCAAGCGCTATGGCTTATTTGGTTGATAGGGCAGTGGATCAGCCCAGCCTTGAAGAGATAGCCGCCCATGTGCATTTGAGTCCGTATCACTTTCAAAGGCTATTTTGTCGGTGGGCGGGAACTACGCCGAAGCGCTTTTTACAGGTCCTGACATTGGAGCGAGGCAAGGTGTTGCTGGAGAATTCTCATTCCTTGCTCGAAGTATCACATGAACTTGGATTAAGTGGTAGCTCAAGGTTACATGACCATTTTGTACAGCTGGAAGCTGTCACACCTGGGGAGTATAAAAGTCGAGGTAAGCAGGTTCAAATTGAGTACGGCGTACATACCACCCCACTGGGGCCTATGTTTGTCGCAGTAACCCAGCGGGGTGTTTGCCGAGCAGAGTTCATGGACTGCAATAACATGGACGAGATGCTAGATAATTTGCATAACGCTTGGCCGCTCAGTTCAATCAGGGAGAGTCTCCCATCTACGCGCCATGTTGTTGATGCGTTTTTTGGCAGTGATACAGCCGCCATACAAGGTCCGCTATCGATCCACGTGAAGGGGACAAATTTTCAGATCGCTGTATGGCGGGCGCTGCTAAAAATACCACCGGGCGCTGTGGCCAGCTATGCTCAGGTAGCCACAGCACTTGGTGCACCCCGATCAGCAAGAGCCGTTGGTAACGCCATTGGGGAAAATCCTGTTGCGTTACTGATTCCCTGCCACCGAGTGATACAGCAAAGCGGGGCGCTTGGTGGCTACCGTTGGGGCCCTGCCAAGAAGCTTATGGTACAAACATGGGAAAGAATGCGGGATGAAACGGTTGTACAGTAATTTAGATTGAGATGATAAATAGAGGGGGACACCAAGCAAACGTTTCTTGATGTTCAGCAGGTATTATCATTGCCTCAGTTAGATATCGAGTAGAGCGTTATTTGCCGACAAAGAACGCATTATGACAAGTCACGTTTTGACGGCCTAAAGGCCGACCTACAAAAGTAATCGCAAATAATGTTCAGATGAGTCTATCAAAGTGTGATTCGTTGAACCTGTCTCCCTCCCCCCAATTGCCTGTATTTCCCACAATTTTATTGACATTTAATTGTTCTTTATATAGAACGTTCTATATAAAGAACAATTTGAGATGCATGATGAATAAACCGATTCTCGGCTCGTTGGGTCGAAATATACAAAAATTGCGTATGGCAAAGGGGCTGTCTTTGTCTCAGCTTGCGCTGGATGCTGGGCTGGCGAAGTCTAACTTGTCTCGTATTGAGCAAGGTGAGGGCAATCCGACTTTAGAAACGATTTGGCGTTTGGCAGTACAACTGGATGTTCCGTTTGGGGATCTTGTGGCCAGTGTGGAGTCGACACTGGGCGAAAACGGTGTGCAGGTCAGGCTGATTGATCAGGGCGAGGGGAATCCGCGCGTCGATGTGTATTGGATGTCTTGCGCGCCGAACACTATTAAGCAATCAGAGCCGCATATTGCTGGTACGACAGAAGCTATAACCCTAATAAGTGGGCAATTGCTGGCGGGTGAAAGTAATGACTTACGCCATTTGGAAATTGGCAAGGCCCACACTTTCGCTGCAGATGTTCCGCACAGTTATCAAACTGACGATTCATGGGCGACTTTAATGATGGTCATAACTTACGCTAAACAGGACACCGCTAAACAGGCTGATGCTAAACAGGAGGTTCAATCATGAGTACGTCAACCCAAACTCTTGCCGGAACACCTTGGAAGCAGGGTGTAAAAGACGCAATTCCGTTACTTGGCGGTTATATTCCGGTGGCCATTTCTTTTGGTCTGATTTCCGTTCAGTCTGGCTTTAGCGTGTTAGAGACTATTCTTATCTCTGCCTTTATTTATGCTGGCGCATCACAGTTTCTCTTTGTTGCCATGGCCGCTTCTGGCGCACCGTTATGGCTGGTGGTCATCATGACGTTGTTAATTAATGCACGGCACATTGTTTATGGGCCAAATCTTTCACCCTACCTAAATCATGATAAAAAGTGGCTTCCACTCATGCATGGTTTAACGGATCAGATCTTTGCGCTGGCTCATGCTCGTTTGCCTCAGCTTCCAGATCAGGCGCGGATAGGCTGGTACACTGGCGCGGCGGTGTTGGCTTGGCTGAGTTGGGTTGCTGGTACCGCACTGGGTGCCATTGCCGGTGACGAATTGACGCAACGTTGGCCATTAATCAACGATATTTTGCCATTTGCACTACCAGCGCTGTTTTTCGTTTTAATCGTTCCACGTTGCAATAATCGTCTATGGACCCTGACCATTGCTTTGTCAGCTGTTGCCGCTGTAATTTTGAAAATGTTAGGTTACCCGAATGTCGCTATTCCATTAGCCGCGATGAGCGGTGCAGTGCTGTTTTATTCGTTAAAGAATCAACGTATTTTGGGAGGACAATGAGTATGGATACATCTATGTGGTTGGCACTTGTCAGCATTGCCATTGGCACGTATTTGCTTCGCCTCTTGCCGTATATTTGGATGAAACGAAGCTTGGCGAAGAGACAAACGGAGGACGGCATAGGATCAATGCCGACTTGGTTAACTATATTGGGACCCACCATGATCGCTGCAATGTTTGGTACTTCTTTAGTGCCTACTCACTCTGATGCTTTGTCATGGCTAGCGACTTGTGTTGGGATACTGGTTACCTTTGGAGTGTGGACGCGCACACGATCTATGGGCTTGCCTATTTTATTTGGGGTCGTGGCATTTGGAATGGTGACGCTAATTTTACCTATATGAAAAGAATAGATTGTTAAGACAATAAATAGACAAGTCAATTTGTGGTAGATAAAAAGCTGAGTTTTTTCATTTACCACAAAACCCCTCTAAAACATTTCCTCCTATGGATAGCTTGTTGTCTCCACTCAAGGTACATTGGTTACTCGATCTGTACATTTATTAAGATCGACATTGGTTAGTTAAGGCCTACCAGCGTTATTTCCTGGGATATTGGCGTTCAAAGGAGTGCGAGATGCAAGCTAAGTTTACCGTTCAAATTGATTCTTTCCATAAAATCAGCAACATTCAAAATGCGTGGTCCCATGAGGATTATCGTGCCCTAATGAGCATTATGGATTTTGATGACGATGTGGATAAAATGGACGCGGCAGAGCTCAGAGAAATGTGCATGATGTCACTAAATGATCTTGAGCCTGCGGATGCCGCAAAGGCAGTGCTGACTCATTTATTCCCTGAGTTATCTAAAGGGAAAATAGATCAAATTAGCCACGATATGATTGATGATCGTTCGTGGGAAGAGTATCCAGATTGCTTATTTCATGAGCGTTTCTTTAGTGCTTATGCCTTATTGCGCGAAGCTTTTAATGGGATATTTGCAAAGCCAACAGGTGTTGAGCTTGTCATTACGGTTGCCGCTGAACGTGTTGAAGACATGGCGATTTTTGATGAGTCATTACATTCTTCAATTGTGCGGTTATTGGCTAGCGGACAAGGCGATGATGCGTTAATCAATCGCTTATACGAAGACCAAATCAAAGGGACGAAGTTTCCCGAAGCTCCGGGTCTGGTGTGGCAGTTGAAGCAGATAGCAGACGCTGGTTTAACGCGTCAATTTAGTTTGGTTAGTTCCTATTTTTGGATGGAAAACTTCGAACAAGTTGAAAGCTTTGATGCAGTGTCTCATGCAGACGAAGAAAATTAGTCTAATAGCGTGAGTTGAATCAGTCTTACTAAGACGACAGAAAGCGGATCAAATGATTCGCTTTCTACTTTTCGAACTTGGCAATAATTAGGTATTTCGATTCAAATCAGGTTTTAATAATAGGCATCAGATCTATTTTTTAAACATTACTTTTTTATGAACGAAAGTACTTAATCACGAGGTTTAAGATGACCAATTCCCCTATTCAAATTGTTTGTCAAAGTTGCACTACAAAAAATCGCGTACCTAAAGATAAGCTTGGCAATAAACCTCTTTGTGGGAAGTGTAAGCAGCCAGTTCTTTCTACAAGTCCTGTTAAAGGAAGTGATCAAAACTTTAGACGCTATATTACAGATAATGACCTTCCTGTTGTGGTGGACTTTTGGGCATCTTGGTGTGGACCATGTCAGCAATTCGCGCCAATTTTCGAACAAGTAGCAGGTGAAATGTCGATACAAGCTTGTTTCTTGAAGCTAGATACTGAGCAGAACCAAACAACGGCTGGTGGTTATAATATTCGTTCTATTCCTACTCTAATGATATTTCATCATGGCAAAGAAGTAGCTCGTCTTTCTGGTGCGTTACCTAAGGCACAATTCAAACAGTGGTTAGAGCAAAATCTGCCTGCTGTTTAACGGCTTTGGGGAAAAATTATGACTAACGCGTATGAAAGTATTGCTCAAGGGCTTCAAGAAGCAATTGACCTAAACAACGGCAATGATATTGCGGCTAAAACACACCGTTTAGAATCTGTTGATGTTGCAGAGTTACGTCGCAACCTTGGCTTAACTCAGATGGAATTTGCTTAAAATTCTGTATTAGTGTATCGACTTTACGGCATTGGGAAAGAGGCGATCGTACACCTCATGGGCCAGCATTAGCGTTATTAAATGTAGTGGCAAAAGAGCCACAAGCTGTGATGCGGGCGCTTGCTTAACACAGCGTTCTGTTTATCTATTTTTGCCTATCTATTTTGACAGTATTTTTGAGACTCTCAGTTTCAAGCATCAACTTCAAATCTCAAAATACATTTCTACAAACTTCTCGTATAACGCTTCTTCGGTTTCACGTCTGTCAGGGTCGGGTTTTACACAGTCGATCGGGCAGACGGCGACGCAGGTGGGTTGGTCGTAGTGACCAACGCATTCTGTGCATTTGTCTGGATCAATGACATAAATCTTCGCGCCCATGGTGATCGCCTCGTTCGGGCACTCTGGCTCGCACATGTCGCAGTTTATGCATCGATCGTTGATTAATAATGCCATGCAGTAACCTTTACGCGGTTACGCTTGCATGAGGTTGGCGGGTGGTTTGTCCTTCCGCTAGATTTCTTAATAAGATACCCATAGACGCCTCGATACCTTGAGGACAAGGAATAGAAACCACATGACCACTGCCTTTGGCGACGTCGATAGGGTGACCTTGTTTGTCGTTTAGTTCGCCTAATTGAAAGGTGACATTGCCTTTGGGGGTCATCAGTTCCAAGGAGTCGCCAACACTGAAGCGATTTTTCACTTCAATGGTGAGTGAATCGTCGTTGCTTGCTATGACTTCGCCGACAAACTGTTGCTGTTCGCTGATGGAGTTACCCGTTTCATAGTTCTGCAAATCCACATGACGGTGACGTTGTAAAAAGCCATCGGTGTAACCTCGGTTGGCAAGGTTTTCCAAGCTGCTAATGAGGCCTTTATCGAAGCTTTTGCCAGCGACAGCGTCGTTAATGGCTTGGCGGTATATTTGTGCAGTTCTGGCGCAATAGTAAAACGACTTGGTACGGCCTTCGATTTTTAATGAATGCACGCCCATTTTGACCAGACGTTCTACGTGTTGAATGGCGCGTAAGTCTTTTGAGTTCATTATGTAGGTGCCATGTTCGTCTTCAAACGCTGGCATGTATTCGTCTGGACGACCGCGTTCCTGCAGTAAAAAGAGCTGATCACTTGGCTCTTGAATTTGTACGGCAGACGCTTGAGCTTGCAATGAAGTGCCGCTGCTAGCAATGATCTGGCCAACGTCATCTTGTGTTGCTTCGTGGGCATTGTATTCCCAGCGACACGCATTTGTGCAAGCGCCTTGGTTTGGATCGCGTTTGTTCATGTAACCCGATAGCAGGCAGCGACCAGAGTAGGCCATACACAACGCGCCATGAACAAAGACTTCTAGTTCCATATCAGGAACTTTAAAACGGATTTCTTCGATTTCATCTAACGATAATTCGCGTGATAAAATAACGCGAGAAATACCTTGTTGTTGCCAGAATTTAACTGTTGCCCAGTTGACTGCATTGGCTTGTACTGAGAGGTGAATCTGTTGATCGGGAAAGGCTTCGCGAACCATCATGATAAGGCCTGGATCAGACATGATGAGCGCGTCTGGTTTGAGGTCAATAACCGGTGCTAAGTCTTGCAAGTAGGTTTTTAATTTTGCATTGTGAGGTGCAATATTGCTCACCACATAGAGCTTTTTGCCCAGTTCGTGTGCTTCATTAATACCAATGCCAAGTTTTTCCAAATCAAACTCGTTATTGCGCACTCTTAACGAGTAACGTGGTTGTCCTGCGTAAACGGCATCTGCGCCGTAGGCGAAGGCATAACGAAGGTTTTTTAACGAACCTGCTGGAGATAATAATTCTGGTTTAAAGCTATTTTCTTGAGACATGAGGTTCACCGACCGATCAAAACGCGCGGAGTTTACCTGTGTGTTAATTGAACTCAAGTGATGATGGCGGGATTGGTGGCTTAAATAAGGTCTGTTTGATCTAGGTCAAATTTCATCAATTACAGAGAAAAGTTAAAGGTGCCAGATTCCCTTAATCAGCTAAAGGAATCTGACCCTGTTATTGCGTCTTTACTCAGTTAGAAGTCGTACGCGGCTGAGATGTAAACTCGACGACGTTCACCAACAAATGAACCAATTTTATCGGTGAAACCGCTGACAGCGTATTCTTTATCTAACAAGTTTTTGACGTTCAGCTGGAATTTCCAATCCTGCCATTTTGTCTGCCATGACATGTCGTAAACCGTGTAAGGTTTGACTATTTGATTATTGCGGTTCTTTTGTTGGCTAACGTAATCTGCGCCAAAAGCAATAGAAGAATCTATGCTCGGGAAGTCGTAGCGACTCCAAAGGCCGAGTTGATGATAAGGCGTGTTGGCAAAATATACGCCATCTGCAGCATCAGTTACTTTCACATCGTTGTAGGCATAACTGACATTAGCTACCCAGCGAGGTGTGATATCAGCCAGTGCATCAACTTCAAAACCTTGACTGCGGATTTTACCGATAGAAATATACTTACTTGTATCATCCGTGTCCTTTTGAAGGATGTTTTTACGGTCGATATGGTAAACCGCTAGGTTGATATTAAGTTTGTTATTGAAGAAGTAGCTGCGGACACCTGCTTCTAGCTGTTGGCTTTCTTCAGGATCAAAAAACTCTCCGTTTTTTGAGTTAGCTTGTTTTTCTGCTTCTTGTGGTACGAAACCTGTCGAGAATGAGGTGTAAGGCTTCCAGTTGTCATTGATTTTATAGGTGGCACCGATTCGGCTGGAGTAACCTGTGTCGTCATACTCTTGCTTAGCGGAACTGGAAGTGTGGTCTTGGTATTGTTCTTCAAAACGGTCAATACGAGCGCCAGCTAGTAAGTCTAGCTGATTTGTGATTTTCCATTGGTCTTGAATATATAAGCCAATTTGGTCTGTAGTGGTGGTTTCATCAGTTTTTAAGTGCATGGTGTAGCTATTGACGTCATCTTGGCCGTAGATAGGGTCAGTTAGGCTAAGATTGGAAACGCCATCAGCTTTATTTGCATAACTGTAGAGAAAGCTATTTTTCTGATGAAAATAATCACCTCCGACTAACACTGTATGATCACCTAGCTCGGCGATTAAATTGCCAGCAAATGTAATGCCTTTGCGAGTACGGACTTGATCTCGGTATTGTCGTTGTGTTGAGTCTATGGTGCCATCGCTATTGCTATCTAGCAGTTTGTTTATTTCATGATATTTCTGAGTCTCTGTGTTTTCGAAGTAGCGAACTGAGAAATTGCTGTCTAGCCATGAGTTTATGCTGTGGTCTAAACGCGTTTGAAAGACTTGCGCGTCTAGCTCTTGGAAATCGGATTTTTCGTTATTATTCCAAGACGTGTCTGCCAAGAAGTTACCATCATCATCGGTTGGAATACCGCGTAAGCGGGCACCGGAGATGTATTGATGAATGTCTGTGTATTGAACGGTGAGGGTATTGTTTTCATCGATGTCCCAAGCGTAACCAAGATCGATAATCCGGTTTTCCTCTTCGACATTATTACGATAGGAATCTTGGCCGTCAGAGTAAATGCCAACACGATAGCGTTGCGATGCATCTTCATTTGCAGGACCAGATGATTCAATACTGCCACTTAAAAAGTCTTTATTGCCAGCGCTGACTTTTAGAGTGTTTTTCTGCTCATACGCTGGCTTTTTAGTCACATAGTTAATGACGCCACCAGGTTCGCCTGCGCCATAAGCTGCACCAGATGGACCTTTAAGGACTTGTATTTGTTCTATGGTAAACAGCTGAGGAATTGAGAAGTCACCAAAAGGGTCACCTTTCAGACCGTCATAGAGTACTTCGTCTTGGCTAAAGCCTCTTAAGGTCACAGTGGAAACGTTATTTTGCGACATACCTGAAATGGATCGATAAAGATCGGTGATCTGTCGTGCAGCCTGGTCTTCAATCAAAGCCTCAGTAACCACTTGAACAGACTGTGGTGTTTTATCAATGGGAGTTGATGTTCGAGTGGCAAGTGCAGCTTCATCTTCTTTGTAATAAGACAGAGCGCGGCCTTGTACCTGAAGTGTTTGAAGTTCTATGTTGGATCCATCCTTAATTTTGTTATCTCCATCATTGAGATAACTGTCTTGTGTGATGTTGTTTGCAGCATTTTCGGCAAAAATCACAGTAGAAAAAACAAGCGCACCACAGGCTTGCATCATCATTAAGGTGGTTCTTAACGTCATAGGAAAACCAAGTTGAATTGAATGAGTTGCGTATAATAGTGTTTATGATATTCATTTTCAAATGGGAGTTGATTTACAAAAGATTCAAAATGCAGAGTTAATCGCTTTTAACGTTAATACTATATTAGGGAGAGAGATAAGGTAGAAGGTGAATTATTAAAAAACAGAGGGAAGGCAGAGCGGCTTTGCATACAAAAGCCGCTCTGCTTGAAGACTAGGCTTTTTCAGCAGCGAGTTTTGACGCTTTAATGTAGCCTTGTATGGTGTCTTTTAGTTGAAGGCGTTGTTTCTTTAACTTTTCTTCTTCAATCGTAGTAGCCGGGGTAATTTCCTGCTCCATTTTTTCCACTTCTTTTGTTAAGTGGTTGTATTCGTCATAGAGCTTTTTAAAATGTGCATCATCCATTTTTAGCTGGTGGATGTCTTCTTTATATTCAGGAAATTCGTTTACTAAATTATGGTCTTCAATCGGCATAATTGCCTCCTATACTTGCTAGCTTTCGTTTAAGACTAACCTAGTTAGGTTAGTCTTCTCTTGATGTTGGTCAGGCTTTATTCACTCTTTAAAAAATTAACTAATAAAGAATGTAACCAATTACTTTGCTACATAGGGATTTCAAACGCTGCTTATACAGTTATGGCCCGTTTATTTCAGTTTTCAATGGAGAGTGTTAAGTCTAGATGACGTTGCACTATATCGTGGGTTTCTTTGCGTCTTTTTGACATTAAAAAGCCGCGATAGAGGTTTCTATCGCGGCTAACTTTGTAAATTTTATTAGTATTAAAGAGCTTCTAAAGATAGGTGACTTAAAAATTCAGTTCTATCCTTGGTTTGCTGCTTTTAGATAGATCCACTTCGGGTGAGCAAAGAAAAACTCGCGAAGACGAAATACCTTCTTTCACCAAATAGTCTTTCAAATGATCGGCACGTTTTTGAGCTAGGTTAGCTGCAGTTTCCTTCGTATCGTTATCGATAGATACTGGTGGTTTTTCAAGGCCCAGATCGAGATAACTAGCAACGCCGCAGGCTTTTAGCTGGCTGTCTTTTTTGTCTTTCATTAAGGCAACAAGTTGCTTTAAAAAGGCATCTTGCGAATCGTTTAACTTGTCATCTTCAGCTTCAAAAATTAAAGGTTCAACACGGATCTTGAGTAGTTGATCACCGGCGAATTGAGCAATGCTAATAACATTGGCGTATGGCACAAAAGTTTGCATCAAGTAGGTGCTTGATGCGCTAAATAGCGCTTTACGCACAGGTAAGAGCAAGAAGTCCTGCCAGCCGAATTCAGGTTTTTCAATATCGCCCGATAGAGGAATATCTAAATCAATATTGTTGTCGCTGTCTTTTAAAACGCTCACGGCGATATTAAGCGGAACAGCACCAGCCTTGATAACGGAGCTGCTTTCTTTGCGTCCGCCAAGGTCGAATTCTCTTAGTACAATATGGGAGTTGCCACTCAACACTCCGCTATCTGCGTTGAGTTTTAAGTCTAGATCCAGTTGTCCAGAGTCTATTTGGTAGCCTAAAACATTAGCAATATAAGAGGAATAGGGTGGCAATTCGGCTTCACGAATAACCAAGTCACTTTTTAAAGTGAGTTTATCAGCCAGAGGCCAAATCGTTATATCACTCTGTAAAGTGGCGTATTTACCATTGCGCGCTTTTAGCGCCAATACTGTGGCTTGGTCTTTTTTCTGCGTATTTAGGTTGCGCAATGATAGAGTGTCGATGTCTAAAGAGCGTTGCAATGTAGGAGAAATACTCTTGTCTTGCACATAAATACTGGATGCTCCAGTTGTATCGTATGCATCCAAAATTACGTAATAAGGTGCTTTAAATGCAGGATTTTGTTCTGCATCCTGAGTGTTGCTAACGGCATTTTTAGCGTCTTTTTCTCTTGGAACGTTTGGATTCTTTAGTACAGGCTCAGGCGTATTTTGCTGTTCTACATCGACAAAAACGAGGTTTTCTATACGCTTTTGAGCATCCAATATTAGGCTTACTTTGGCTGAATCCGTAGTGATCTGTTTGATTTTAGCGCCATCTTGAGTAGCTTCAATTTTTTCTACGTTGATACTGCCGATATGGCTTAACGGTGGAAGTGTTTGTTTGTTACCTGCATCCGCAACCAATTCGGAAACCGTTAAATCCATGACGCTTAATTGGGCTAATGAGGCGTCAAAGTCTTTATCTTGCTGAGTAAACGAAAGGCCACTAATGTCGGCATTCTTCCAAGAGGCAATGCGCTTTTTATTCGTCAACATGCTGTCCAGTGATTCACTGGTAAAGTTGAGGTTAGTACCTTTTATTGCTGGAGACTGTTGATTAGCTTGCTCTACATCTAATTGGTCTGCAGTCAGTTTGGCGGCACCTAATGAGAATTGTTTCTCGTCACTTTGTGTCCCTTTCAAGCCTTTAATATCGATAGACAATTGGCTATTTTGAGCTGAAAGTGTGTCGCCATTTTTTTGCAGAGAAAGCGTATTTGATAAATTGAAAGTGGCGTAGTCGGCCGTATTTCCGGCTTGTTGTACGGATAGACCATGACTTTGTATTTCCGCAAGTAAAGAGGCGGTAAGAGCTTTATCGTTATCCATAGTAAAAGCGATATCGTTTAATGCAATGTGCAGTTGCTGGTTTTGTACAGCAAGGCTTTCTGATGATAGGGAAAGCTCATTCATGTCCAGTATTGTTGAGGCAACGTTTGCGGTCAGCCCCGACTGTTTATCCTGCTTGATGTCGAAAGGCGTGCTCAACGTCAAATTATCAAATTGTACACTTTGCTCAGCTTGAGCAAAGCTGGCTTTTCCTAACTGTAAATCAAGGTTTCCGCTGGCTGCTAATCCAAGCTCATTCTGCTTAATATTGAATGGGGTGTTTAGTGTAAGCATATCAAGCTGGGCTTTTTGCTCTGCCTGAGTAAAGAGCGGCTGCTCTAACTGCACATCTAGTTTTCCACTTGCTGCTAATCCCTGTTTATCACGTTTAACATCGAACGGCGTGTTTAGGGTTAGCTTATCAAACTGTGCAGCTATATCCGCCTGTGCAAAGAATGACTGCGTAGACTGCAGGTTAATAGTTCCAGTCGCGGCCAATTGGTCAGCGGAAACAAAGCGGGCATTGGCTTTTGATATCGATAGTGACGTAGATTTGGTGGAAACTTTGTCTTGTTCGCCTAATTGTAAATTTAGGTTATCAACTTGAGTGTTTAAAGTTAGGTTTTTAACATTAAAAACAGGTGCGCCATTCACTTGCTGTTGTGAAAATTGAAAGCTTCCAGCGAGATCTAATTGGCCTTTGCCTTCGTTGTAAGGTGAAGGTAAAAAGTGGCGAAAGCTCTCTATCAGCAAACGCGTATTTTTAACGTCGACGTCTGCGCTGGCTTGTACTGGTGAATAATCAAACTGGCTTTCTAAGGACAGCGTAGTTTCATTGACTAGAGCAGATAAAGCAACCTCGCCTTTCCATGATAGTTCTTGGCCGGATAGATCTTTTATAGATAGATTAGTTAAGACGAATTTATCTAATTCGGCAGGGACGTTTAAGTCTGGTTGACGAGATAGGTTAACTTGGCTGTCAGTGAATAAAAATGAAGGCAGTTTTATTGTCCAAGGCGCACTTGGGTTTTCTGCGGTTTCTTCTGTTGTTTCTGGTTCTTGTTGATCTTCAGGTGTGATGAATTGAGAAGTATTAATACCTGCGATAATCCAGTCTTTTTCGTATTGGGCAACTACTAAGTTTAAACCTTCAATTTTGGCTTCTGAGATATGAACTGTTTTAGCTAAAAGCGGCCATATTTCGACTTCAAAAATAGCGCGCTTAAGAGTGAGAGTATCTTGGTTTTTGTCATTAATGACGATATTTTTCAAATCAACTTTAGGAGGGAAGAAGTCAATAGACAGCTTGCCAACGGTAACATTTTCGTCTTGCTCTTGAAAATAAGCTATTAAATAGTGCTCTGCTACAAATGGAGCAGCTAGCCACATTGCGCTAGTGAGACCAGTCAGAGCCGCAAATGGATAAAAGACAAAGTGTCGAAAATGTCGGCGTGTCATCATAAAGTGCCTTTCTGCTTTCTAAATAGTAAATAAGTGAATATGGATTAGCTGGTTCTGTCTTTGTCTTCTGTGCTTTTTAATGCTTTTGGTGTTTCTGTGTCTGTTGTGTTTTCTGTGATTAGTGGGCTTTCAGAACGAATAGGCATGCGTAATAAATAGGTGCTTACACAGAGCCCTATGGTGATTAATCCTATGGTTGCCCATAAGCGAGAAACGATAAAGATCGAAATCGCCATACCTGCCCACATAAAAATGATGGCGCGGTTTCTTGCTTTACGAGGAATGCCATCTGAGGATTGCCAGTCGCGTACAATCGGGCCAAAGAATTTGTGTTCCATGAGCCAAGTATGGAATCGTACAGAGGAGCGAGAAAAACACCAAGCAGCGAGTAATACTAGCGGCGTAGTAGGAAGCAAGGGGAGAAAAATACCAATAATGCCAGTGATCAGAGAGAACCACCCCAGCATCAGATATAAGATTCGCTTTCCTTGCATAGTAATGTCCGCTTAATAGGTAAAAAAGAAAAGTGGGCTTTAATAACTCAAGCCCATTCTCATTATGACGTTATTTTCCTGAATGGAAAATAGCCGCCATACTATCTTCGGCTTCATTTTCAACCAAAGGCCAGCCGCCTAAACGTTTTAAACGGTTAACCATTTCACAAAATAGTTCTGCAGTTTTTTCAGTATCGTATTTCGCAGAATGTGCTTCTGAGTTACTAAACGGAATAGAAGCCGCTTCACACGCTTTCGCTAATACGGTTTGCCCAAACACTAATCCAGCGAGACTTGCAGTATCGAAGCTAGAAAATGGGTGAAATGGGTTACGTTTAATGTCGGCTCGTTCAATCGCGGCATTCAAAAAACCGTGGTCAAAAGCTGCATTATGACCAACTAGAATGGCGCGTTTACAGCCGACAGACTTCAGTTCTTTCCGAACTTTACTAAACATTTGATTGAGAGCTTCTGTTTCTGGCATGTCTTGTCTGCCAGGAGCAAAAGGGTCAATGCCAGTAAAGTCCAGCGCCGCTTTTTCAAGGTTTGCGCCCTCAAATGGCTTGATCAAAAAATCCAATGTTTCGTGGATATATAAGTCGCCATTTTCATCCATTCGCAGGATGCTGGCCGCCATTTCTAATAAAGCATCTGTTTTTTGATTAAAGCCTGCGGTTTCTACGTCGATAACAACAGGTAGGAAGCCGCGGAATCTATCTTTGATTTCATGGTTTGACAAAAGAAGGTCCTTAATTCTGCCGCTTGATCAACAGTAACGGTATACAATAGGATCGGATCATAACACATTTGATAATGCTTGAACGAGATGTCTAAATGGGAATTCCCCAACAACTTCTAATTCGCACCACATTTTTATTGGCTATTGGCATGGCATGTACGCAGGCCAATGCCATAACTCATTACCAATCTGGTATTTCGGATTCTGAGTGGCTACTTTCGGGCGATATTTTTTCGTGCAGTTTAACGCACCCCGTGCCGAATTACGGTGAAGGCCACTTCATAAAAGAAGCTGGCGAACCTATGAAATTCATTTTGCAGCCGCAGAACGAAAAACTCGGCCCAGGTCAGGTTTATATTATTTCTCAAGCACCAGATTGGTCGCCAGGTTTAAAGCCAGAAACCTTAGAAATTTTACCTTACCCAGGTTACGGTTTAACGGTTGAAGTAGGTGGACGAGTCGCTGAACGGATGCTAACAAGTTTGGATCGTGGGCGTCATCCTGTTGTGGCAGGAACCGCTTGGGAAAATAATCGTGAAACGATAGAAGTGGGTTTGTCGAATATTAACTTTGCGCCTGCTTACAATGAGTTTAGACGCTGCTTGTCTAGTCTGTTGCCAGTAAATTATGACCAGATTGCCAGAACAGCGGCCTTGTTTCCGACCAATGGCGTGAATCTTACGGATCGAATTAAGGCTCGTCTGGATCTTGTCGCCTTGTATGTTTCTTCTGATCCAAGCGTTGAATACATCTACATTGATGGTCACACGGATGTTATAGGTTCTCGCCGAGATAACCGTGAGTTGTCAAAAGTTAGGGCAGAAAAAGTCACCTCTTATCTATTAGAGAAAGGTGTGCCGGCGGGAAAAATTATTTCTCGATATCATGGTGAACGCTATCCTTCCACCACGAATAATACGGCCCAAGGTCGAGAACGTAACCGACGAGTAACGATTCGCTTAGAGAAATCATCTGAGTCGAGTTAATTTATAGATTATTATAGATTTCTGTGATTTGCTAAAAGAGCCTCGTTTTGCCGAATTATATGTGCAAAACGGGGCTTTTTACTTGCTAAGCAAGAATCGAGATCTTACACTTACAGCCCCTTTTTTAAATTTTTTGCGCCGCCATGTTCTGGTTTGAAAGCACTGGTGAGGGAGCGCGAGCTCGTTGAGGAGAATAGAGATAATGTCTGACGTGAAGAAGGTAGTGCTTGCCTATTCTGGCGGCCTGGATACTTCCGTAATCGCGAAGTGGCTTCAAGAAGAGTATAACTGTGAAGTGGTTACCTTTACCGCTGATTTGGGTCAGGGTGAGGAAGTTGAACCAGCTCGTGCTAAAGCTCAAGCGTTGGGTATTAAGGAAATCTACATTGAAGATTTGCGCGAAGAGTTTGTTCGCGACTTCGTTTTCCCAATGTTCCGTGCCAACACTATTTATGAAGGCGAATACCTATTAGGTACGTCTATTGCGCGTCCTCTGATCGCTAAACGTTTGATCGAGATCGCTAATGAAACTGGTGCCGATGCGATTTCTCACGGCGCAACAGGTAAAGGTAACGACCAAGTACGTTTTGAGCTTGGCGCTTACGCATTGAAACCTGGCGTTAAAGTGATTGCTCCTTGGCGTGAATGGGACCTCACGTCTCGTGAAACCCTAATGGCGTACTGTGAAGAGCATAAAATCCCAGTAGATTTTTCTACTAAAAAGAAAAAATCTCCTTACTCTATGGACGCAAACTTACTGCACATTTCTTTTGAAGGTGATCAGTTAGAAGATCCATGGACAGAGCCAGAAGACGACATGTGGCGTTGGTCTGTCTCTCCAGAAAATGCTCCAAACGAACCAACTTACATCGAAATTGGTTACGAAAAAGGCGATCCTATTTCTATCAATGGCGAAGCAATGTCTCCAGCGACTATCTTGGAAACATTAAACAAGGTTGGTGGCGCGAATGGTATTGGTCGTGTTGATATCGTAGAAAACCGTTTTGTTGGTATGAAAGCCCGTGGTTGTTATGAAACACCTGGTGGCACCATCATGATGAAAGCACACCGTGCGATTGAGTCTATTACCCTAGACCGCGAAGCGGCGCATTTGAAAGATGAGATGATGCCTCGTTACGCTAAGTTGATATACAACGGTTTCTGGTGGTCAGAAGAGCGTCGTATGATGCAAGCTTTGATCGACACATCACAAAAATACGTTAGCGGTACAGTTCGTCTGAAATTGTACAAAGGTAACGTAAGTGTTGTTGGTCGTCAGTCTGAAAACAGCTTGTTCGACAGCAAAATTGCTACTTTTGAAGATGATGCTGGCGCTTACGATCAGAAAGATGCAGCAGGCTTTATTAAGCTAAACGCACTACGTATGCGTATTGCCGCTCAGAAAGGTCGTGGTTTTCTAGATAACGACAAGTAACCACTTGTTGATTTAGAAAAATAAGCTTTCAAAAAACGCTCCATTCTTGCAGAATTGGAGCGTTTTTTATTTTTGTACACTTGGTCAGTATTCGCTGGTTAATTGACATAGCATGTCGCTTTGCAGAATGAGCAGTAGAATAAAATGTGCCGATACGATGCACGCTGATCTGAAGGAAGAGAATTATGACAATTTATAACTTTGGTTCGATTAACCTCGACCACCTTTATCAGCTAGATCATTTTGTCCGCCCTGGCGAGACCATGGCTTCTAATAGCTATCAGTGTTTGTTAGGTGGCAAAGGAGCAAACCAATCTGTTGCACTTGCTAAAGCGGGCGCTGACGTAAAGCATGTCGGTGCGATTCATCACAGTGATCAAGCTGTTATTGATCAGCTAGAATCCCTTGGTGTGGATACAGGGCTGATAAAGCGAATTGATGTGCCAACGGGTCATGCGATTATTCAGCTAACCAAAGAAGCGGAAAACTCGATCATTCTGTACCAAGGCGCGAACCATGCGCTGACGGAAGAACAAGTTGATCAAGTGCTATCACAGGCAAACGCTGGTGATTGGGTGTTGCTGCAAAACGAAACGAACCTTATCGAATACATCATGCGCAAAGCGCAAGAGAATAAAGTTAAGGTCGCGTTTAACCCAGCACCAATGGACGCTGAATTGACCAAAAAAGTACTTGGTTTTGTTGACCTATTAATCGTTAACGAAGTTGAAGCCATGGATTTAATTGGCACAACGGACATAGACAGCACCATCGTTGCTTTCCCCAAAGCTTACCCTGAACTTGCTGTATTGATGACGCTTGGCAAAGCAGGTGTGTGCTACTTTACTGGAAAAGAGAGCGATCAAGAGAACAATGATGCAGGTTGTTTGTCAGTAAAGGCATTTTCTGTAGAAGCGGTTGATACCACGGCGGCTGGCGATACGTTTATTGGTTTTTGCTTGTCTTCTCTAATGAATGGCGAAGACATGACGCAGGCGATCACTCGCGCCTGTGCTGCATCTGCTATTTGCGTTACTCGTTTAGGCGCTGCGTCATCTATACCAACACAAGATGAAGTGACGGCCTTTCTTGCCAAAAACAGTTAGCCAAAAATGTATAGTTAAAAGAGGAAGTGAAACATGGCTCGTAAAATTATTATTGATACAGATCCAGGTATAGACGATGCAATGGCGATCTTCTTCGCCTTTCAAGCACCACAGCTTGATGTATTAGGTCTAACAACAACGTTTGGTAATGTGTCTGTGGATTTGGCAACACAAAATGCCATTACATTGACTGAGATTGCTAAGGTAAATGTACCGGTTGCCAAAGGTGTTTCAGTACCAAGCAAGATTGCACCACGCCCACATCCAGATTTTGTCCACGGCGCAGATGGTTTCGGCAATATCAATTGGCCTGCACCAAAAGGTAAGGCAATTGAGAAAAGCGCTGCGCAATTTATTGTTGATACCGTCCGTGAATTTCCGGGTGAAGTAACCATTATCGCTCTTGGGCCACTAGGCAACTTGGCAAAAGCGTTAGAGCTTGACCCTGAAGTGGCGAACTTGGTTGATGAAGTTGTGCTGATGGGTGGAACTGCGATTGAATATGGTAACGTATCGCCTGTGGCAGAAGCGAATATCATGAATGACCCACATGCAGCGGATCTTGTTTTTACAGCTGCTTGGCAAGTGACCATGATTGGCCTAGATGTCACTCATCAGGTGTTATTAGATAATTCAGTATTAGAGCGTATTAAGAAAGCTAACCCGACTGAAGGTGGTTTCTTGTATGATTGTGCTCAACATTATATTAATTTCTATAGCAGTCGCTTTGATATGGATGGTTGTTATTTCCATGATGCATCAACTATTGCTTATGTTATGGATCCGAGCATTTTTGGCGTAGAGCTTGGCGCTGTTCGTGTTGCGTGTGAAGGTATCGGCATTGGGCAAACTATTTTTGCGCCACAAGGCATGAGCTTCCCTGAACCGCATTGGAACGATGTACCGATGACACAGGTTTGTATGGAAGTGGACAGTGAAAAATTATTAACCTTGTTTGAGACAACATTGTCTTAAAACGTTAGAATGGCACAATCAAACTCGAAGGCATGGTAAGTAACTTCCATGCCTTTTTTATTTATAAAGAGAAAAATATGAAATTATTAGTAAGAAACCTTGCCCGTAACACCACAGAAGACGAATTGAGAAGTTTGTTTGCCGTTCACGGTACTTTGCAATCTTGTACTATTGTGATGGACAAAGAAACAGGCGAATCTAAAGGCTTTGCGTTTGTTGAAATGCCAAAAGTAGGTGAAGCGAAAGTAGCAATCAAAACGCTAAACGGTATGGACGTTGATGGCTCTAAAATTCGCGTTAAAAAAGCAGAAGATACCGCTAAAAAAGATGAAAGCGACGCTGAATAAATAATCGTAAATCTTTATTCATCAGAATGAATAAAGAGAAGAACGACCCGCTTTCCTAGCTTATCTTTATTATGAGCTAGGAATGAGCGTCGGCGAACTCTTTGATAAAGTCCACGTCTTTGCTTGAAATAGTGTGATAGGTAAGTTTTATATAATGCTTATTATGCTCGTTAAAAACATCCAGTTGTGGGTCGCATAATGCTTTTATTGTGGCCGTTTTCCCTTCATGAATTGCCTTTAGTTCTAGCTTCACCATTTTTGACCCTTGCAAACCGTCGGGCGCTTCCACTTCTATCATTTGTGTAGATATGTGTGTGCAATGGATCGGCATAACAACGCCATTGGTTAAATATAGAGAACCTGTCCAAAAACAGCGAACATAAGGCGAATGTGAAATAGACATTGGTTTATCCTTTACTGGGTGAAGATCCAAGGTCATTGATGACTCTTCTAGGACAGCCATTATAGTGCAAGAGTACTGAGAAGTGATAGCTAGAAAAAATTGATATGAATCAAGATGTTGCTGAGTACTTATTAGCAACATCTTGATTGGAGAGAAGTATTGCGAAGGCAGCAAGTGCCTTTTAGCTTTGTTGCTTAATAGTCTCACCTAGGGCATTAATTAGACTGTCAATTTCGGACTGTTCTGTTGTAAATGGTGGTGCTAATTGAATGGTGTCGGCACCATAACGAACGTAGTAGCCTTTGTCCCACATTGCCATAGCAATTTGGAACGGGCGTTTAGCTGGTTCGCCATCTATTGGAGCAATGGTAATACCTGCCGCAAAACCGTAATTACGAATGTCAGTGATCATCGAGCTGGCGTCTTTTAGCTGATGAACGCTATTTTCCCATGCTGGACTCATACTGCTAACACGTTCAATCAAACCTTGTTTCTTGATCTCAGCAAGGGAGGCTAATCCAGCCGCGCAAGCAATTGGGTGAGCTGAATAGGTGTAACCATGAGGGATTTCTAGCATGTATTCCGCGCCACCGTTATCCATGAAGGTGTCGTAGATCTCTTGTTTAAAGGCGACAGCGCCCATTGGAATAACACCATTAGTAACTTGTTTTGCCATGGTAATCACGTCAGGCGTCACACCGAAGGCTTCTGCGCCGGTTTTTGCGCCCATACGACCAAAAGCGGTAATAACTTCATCAAAGATCAATAAAATATTGTGCTGATCACAGATTTCTCTCAAACGCTGCAAATAACCTTGTGGTGGAACGATGACACCAGCCGAGCCCGACATAGGTTCAACAATCACCGCAGCAATGTTCGATGCATCATGCATCATGATTAGATTTAGCAGATCATCCGCGCGCTCTTTGCCTTGTTCAGCCATGCCTTTTGAAAATTCGCTACCCGGCACTTGAGTATGAGGTAGGTGGTAGGATTCTAAGCCTTGACCATAAAGCGTACGGTTCGCAGGAATTCCGCCGACGCTAAAGCCTGAAATCCCCGCGCCATGATAACCCTTAGCACGGCCGATAAATTTAGTCTTCGTCCCCATGCCTTTTTTACGCCAATAAGCACGCGCAACTTTTAACGCAGTATCGACAGATTCAGAACCAGAACCTGTGAAGAAAATACGGTTTAATCCAGCAGGCATAAACTCGGTAATTTGCTCGGCTAACAAGAAAGACTTCTCGTGACCGAATTGAAAGGCAGGGGAGTAATCCAGTGTTTTGACTTGCTGAGCCACGGCTTCATTAATCGCAGGAACACTATGACCCAAACCACAAGTCCATAACCCAGACAAACCGTCAAAAATCTTTCTACCATCACTGTCGGTGTAATAGTTGCCAGCGGCGGAGGTGATAATGCGAGGATCTTTTTTGAATTGGCGGTTGCCCGTGTAGGCCATCCAATGTGCGTCAAGTTGAGCTTGGGTTAAACGGTGACTCATAGCATTCTCCCTCTATAAAGTGAAATATCAATAGACTAAGAATGCCGAGCTAGAAAGGTTTAATAAATGTGATGTTATTTAATTTTAGGTTAGCCTTTAGTTAACTAAGAAAAGTAGGAAAGTTAAGTGGAGGTCTTGTCTTTAAATTCACACAGGTCTTCAATAATACATGCATCGCACTTAGGCTTGCGAGCGACACAGATGTAACGACCGTGAAGTATCATCCAGTGGTGAGCATCCAAAAGAAATTCCTTCGGAACAAACTTTAACAGCTTCATTTCCACTTCTAGGACGTTTTTGCCTGGCGCTACTTTTGTCCGATTACCAAAGCGAAAAATATGCGTGTCGACTGCCATCGCGACTTGGCGAAAAGCAGTGTTCAATACCACGTTAGCGGTTTTGCGGCCAACACCGGGGAGCGCTTCGAGTTCTTCGCGAGTTTCAGGTACGACGCTGTTGTGTTTTTCGATCAGAATTTTGCAGGTCTTGATGGCATTTTCGGCTTTGGCGTTAAATAGGCCAATGGTTTTGATATAGCTTTTTAGACCATCAACGCCAAGCGCCAACATAGTTTCTGGCGTATTGGCGACAGGGAAAAGTTTTCGTGTGGCTTTGTTGACGCTTACGTCAGTGGCTTGCGCAGAAAACAACACCGCAATCAAAAGTTCAAAGGGCGAGCTGTATTCCAACTCGGTTACGGGATTTGGGTTTTCAGCTCGTAAGCGAGAAAAAATCTCGTAGCGTTTCTCTTTGTTCAAAATAAATAGCCTTTGTTCACTTAAAGAGCCTGTGGGATAAAAGTTAGCTTACTTGCCCTGTCACGCGAACACGTTTCGAAGCACTTGGGCCGTCTTTGGCTTTTTGTGTTGCGACACGTTTTTTCTCGCGTTCGTCTAGGTAGTTTTTACCTGCGATCAATAAGCCTAAACCAATAAACGCACCCGGTGGTAATACGGCAAACAATACATTTGGGTAGTTGTTAAAGATAACGATTTTCCAATGAATTGCCATGTCGCCGAACAACAACTGCATATCTGAAAACAATGTGCCTTGTCCGATTAGCTCACGCATTGCGCCCAAGGTAACAAGGATAAACATGAAGCCCAAACCCATCATAAATCCATCTAGTGCCGAAGGCAGCACTGGGTTGCGGCTGGCAAAGGCATCAGCGCGGCCAAGGATTGCGCAGTTGGTTACGATAAGCGGGATGAAAATCCCCAAAATTTGATAAAGCTCGTAGGTATAAGCCTGCATTATCAGTTCGATACAGGTGGTAAACGAGGCGATAATCATCACAAATGCAGGTAGACGAACCGCATCGGCAACATAGTTACGAATCAAGGAAACCGCAATGTTGGAACCCATCAAAACGACCATGGTTGCTAGTCCAAGGCCCAAGGCATTCACCACTGTGCTGGTTACCGCCAGCATAGGACATAAGCCGAGCAACTGAACTAGTGCGGGGTTGTTTTTCCAAATACCGTTGTAAATAATTTCTGCGTAATTGGCACTTGGCTTACTCTCGTCTTGAGTAGCGTCAGTTGTTGCAGTTTCTGCGCTCATTTTCATTTGGCTATCCTAATACGCTAGCAGCGTATCTTTGTGTTGATCAAAATAAATAAGAGTATTTTTTACGGCGCGAACGACGGCGCGAGGTGTGATAGTTGCACCGGTAAACTGGTCAAAATCCCCACCGTCTTTTTTCACGCCCCAGCCTTTTAGGCTGGGATTTTCTAAAGACTTGTTGGCGAAGTTTAAAATCCATTTGGACTTTTTAAGATCAACCTTGTCGCCAAGCCCAGGTGTTTCTTTATGGCTGATGACTCGGCTGCCTGTGACTACGCCGTTTTTGTCAATGGCAACGAGCATGTCTAAATTACCGTTATAGCCGCGTGGTGCGATGGTCTCGAAAATGATGCCAGAGACTTCGCCATTTTTACGAGCGATATGAATCTTAATGCCTTCTTCGCTTCCCAATAAAGGATCTGCTGGCAGAATGGCGGTGTCTTTGGTTAAGTCGTTATCGTACAAATTGGCTGGCAAAATTTCGTTAAATGCAGAAATTTGCGCATCCAAAATATTGTTCTTAATAGTGTGATCTGTCAGCTGGTGAGTGATGGCAATGAGGCCAGCCGTCAGCACCGCGAAGATAGCTAGACCAAGACTGTTACGGCGAATAGAGGCGAACAATTCCATTAGTTGTCCCCCCCAACTTTTAAGCCTGTTTTGGCTTTTTTATGACCGTAGGTTCTTGGTTGTGTGTAGTAATCGATTAATGGTGCTGCAAAGTTCATTAGCAATACGCCAAACGCCACGCCATCAGGATAACCGCCCCAAGAGCGAATGATGTAAATTAAGATACCAATGCCCGCGCCATAAATCAGTTTGCCGCGATTACTGGTGCAAGAAGACACAGGGTCAGTAGCAATAAAGAAGGCACCAAACATGGCTGCGCCAGTGGTTAGGTGGAATAAAGGCGTTGCGGTATTACTTTGATCAAATAAATGAAACGCGCCAGACATTACTAACAAAGCACCTAAAAGTGCCACTGGCGTGTGCCAAGTAATAATACGCAACCAAATCAGAGCAAGACCACCCACAAGGTAAGCCAAGTTCACCCAAAGCCAACTGTTTAGGCTTGGGCCTTGTAGCGCTGCAATGCTGCTAAATGCTGCTTGGGTGTCTAATAAATCTTTGTGTTTGAAACCATCTAATGGCGTTGCCATGGTGTAGCTATCGATCACGGGTAAGTGATGGAAAATAGCCTGCAAGCTTTGCATGAAAGACAAGGTCTCGCCTGCTGGAATCATGCCTTGTACGCCAAGCCATTGGCTCATTGGCACAGGAAAAGACACCAGCACAATGGCGTAGCCGACCATGGCAGGGTTGAATGGGTTATTCCCTAAGCCGCCATAAAGCTGTTTGGCAAAGATAATGGCGAAGGCCACTGCTGTCACTGTTACCCACCAAGGCGCAACGGGAGGCAGAGCAACGCCTAATAACACAGCGGTTAATAGGGCGCTGTAATCTTTCAAGAAGAACCCGACAGCACGACGACGAATTGCTAAAATAGCCGCTTCACTTAATAGTGCCGTGATGCAGGCAATCATTAGGTTGATTAGCGTGCCCCAGCCAAATAACCAAGTTTGCACCGCGATGCCAGGAATGGTCGCTAAAATGACCATCTGCATCACCCAAGAGGTGCGACGTCCTGCACGTTGTGTGTGGGGGGAGGTGATCCTCAATAATGCCATTTAACGATTCTCTTGCATGTTGGTTTGCGAATGAATAAGTTTTTCTAACAAGGTCTCAGCACTGTTTAGACGTTGTTCTGTGGACGCAATCTCTTGTTTAATGCTGTCCGCTTCTTCCGGAGTGCTTTCTAAACGCTTATTCAGTTTGTTGATTTGCGCTTTGGCCAAGGCAACGGCGATTTTTTCCTTCTTGATCTGATTCGCCAAATCCATTTCTGGTTCGACTTTGGCCTCGCTTGTCGTCGTCTTAACATCTGCGTTAGCTGGTGCTGTTTGCTCTGCGGCTTGTTCTTTTTCAAGCGTCGCGAGCTTTTCTTGCGCTTCGATCAGCTTTTTGGGCCATTCTGATGCTTCTATTTCGCTTTCATCTTTGCCTTGTTCCTTTAAAAGCTGGATATTCTTCTCGGCTTTCTTAATGCCTGCTTTAGCGATAGCAAGATCAATCTTACGTTTCTTAGCAGAATCGGCATCGACATTTGTCGTGGTAACTGGCACGGCGGCAGGTGTGGTTTGCTCTGCTGCTTGTTCTTTTTCAAGCGTTGCGAGCTTTTCTTGTGCTTCGATCAGTTTTTTCGGCCATTCTGATGCTTCTATTTCGCTTTCATCTTTGCCTTGCTCTTTTAAAAGCTGGATGTTTTTCTCGGCTTTCTTAACGCCTGCTTTGGCGATGGCAAGATCAATTTTGCGTTTCTTAGCGGCATCAGCATCGACACTGTTTGGTGCAGCATCTGCTTTTTCCGTTGGTGCCTCTGTTTTCTGAGAAGCCGCTTCTGGATTAGCTAAGGCTTTTTCAAGCTCATCTGCTCGCTGTTGTGCTTCTTGTAACTGCTGACGAATAGCGTCGATTTCTGGCGCTTGAATTTCTTCGGCTTTCTTCAAGGCTTTTTCGACTTTCTTCACTGCGGCTTTGGCAATGGCAGCATCGATTTTTAGCTTTTTCAGTTCATCGCTAATGGCAGCTTTCGGTTCAGCCGTTGCCGCGTTTGAGCTTGGCTGAGGGCTTTCATTTAGCTTGCTTACTGTGTCTTGCGCAGCTTTTAGATCTACTTCAAAAGCGGTAATCTTATCTTTCAATTCCTGATCATCAGGCGTATCAGCAAGTTGCTTTTGCAGTTTCTTCAATTTAACGCCAATTAGCGCCACATCCACTTTAGCTTTTTTCAGCTCGTCGCTAACCGGAGCAGGGCTTGGCTTAGTTGTACTTACTGTCGCTGCCACTGGAGCGGCTACTACCGTTTTAGCCAGTTGCTCTTCAAGAGCTGCCAAGGCTTTTTCTTGATCGGTAACCTGAAGTTGTAAGTTATTGATCTCTTCAATGTGTTCGTTTTCTTGCGCTTCAAGCAGTAGCTTCTGTAGCTTTTTCAGTTTTGATTTGCCAATGGCGATATCGACTTTGAGTTTTTTTGATTCGTCGCTGATAGGTGCAGCAGCAGTTGGAGCTACTTTTGCCGGTGCGGCTTTTTTCGCATCCGTGGCTTTGCTTGATGTCGCTTTTTGACGAGCAAGACGCTTCGCTTCTTTTTCAGCGGCTTCTGCGTCTTGACGCGCTTTACGTGCTTCAAAACGTTGTTTGGCTAAGTCGGATTTTACATTGGCCTCACGAGCTTCACGGATGCTGCTCTTGCTGTGACGGTAATACTGCACCAATGGAATGCTGCTTGGGCAAACGTAAGAGCAGGCGCCACATTCTATGCAGTCGAATAGATTGTGGTGTTCGGCTTTTTCAAACTCTTGGCTTTTGCTGAACCACAGTAATTGCTGCGGTAATAAGCTAGCAGGGCAGGCTTGTTCACACATACCGCAACGGATGCAGGCTTGCTCAGGTGCTGGCGCTGGGAGCTCTTTTTTGCTGGCCGCCAAAATGCAGTTACTGGTTTTGACAATCGGTACAGCGGCAGAATCTAAGGTGTAGCCCATCATTGGGCCGCCCATGATTAAACGGCTGAGTTTTTTCTGTTCAGAGTCGGCGTAATCCAATAAATGCGCAACTGGTGTGCCAAGTAGCACTTCGACATTTTGCGGATTTTTTAATGCGTCACCGGTCAATGTGGTGAAGCGTGAAATCAAAGGCTTACCCAGTGTGATAGCGTCGTGAACCGCAACGCAGGTACCGACGTTTTGACACAAAATACCGATGTCCGCTGGATATTGTCCGCTTGGGACTTCTTTGCCAGTTAATAGTTGGATTAGTTGTTTTTCGCCACCTGAAGGGTATTTAGTCGGCACAACTGCAAGTTGAATCTTGCTGTTGCGCTTGGTGAGTAGCGATTTTAATGCGGCGATGGCAGTCGGTTTATTGTCTTCAATACCAATGACAACGTTATCGGCTTCCACAAGATGTTGAAGTATCTCTATGCCTAACACCAATTCTAGCGTTTTTTCACGAATCAGCATGTCATCTGCGGTGATGTAAGGTTCGCATTCTGCCGCGTTAATAATGAAATGTGTCAGTGGGTTCTTGTGTGCGCCTTGTAACTTAACTTGAGTTGGAAAGCCTGCGCCGCCCATGCCGATGATGCCCATTTCGGAAAGATAAGCCAGCACGTCAGTTTTGCTGATGTCTTGCCAGTTGCTTAATGGCTCAAGTGTGGTCCATGTTTCATTGCCGTCTGGCGTGAGGATAATACAAAGGTCGCTTAAGCCTGATGGGTGGGCGATAAGGCGCTCTTCAATAGCAGCAATGGTGCCAGAGGTTGGTGCATGTAAAAAGCTGCTTAAAAAGCCATTGTTAATGGCAATGGTTTCGCCTTTTAGTACCTTGTCACCCACTTTTACTAGAGGGCGAGAGCTTTGACCAATATGTTGTCCAAGCGGCAAAATAAGCTCACTCGGTAGGCTTGGTCTGCCCAAAGGTAATTGCAACGATTGCGCTTTGTTTTCCGGTGGATGAATGCCGCCGTGAAAAGAAAAAACGTTTGCTGTTTGCATGTTTACTGCTGACATTAGTGTGCAACCTCCGCTTGGCGGTCGGTGGCAATAATGTTTAACGAGGTTGCCGCGATACCCTGCGGTTTGTCCCAAGACCAAGTTTTCGCTGTCACGCCTACTTCTACCATATCAATACAATCTACAGGACAAGGCTCGACACAAAGGTCGCAGCCTGTGCATTCGTCCGCTATGACGGTGTGCATTTGCTTTGCTGCACCTAAAATCGCGTCTACAGGGCAGGCTTGAATGCACTTGGTGCAGCCGATGCACTCGTCTTCACGAATGACAGCCACACGCTTTGCGCTTTCTGCACCGTGATCGCCATCTAACGGAACCGCTTCTACATCCAATAAGTCGGCTAAGGCTTGGATTGTTGCTTGTCCGCCTGGTGGGCAATGGTTAATGGCTTCGCCGTTCGCAATGGCTTCTGCATAAGGGCGGCAACCTGGGTGACCACATTGGCCACACTGAGTTTGTGGAAGTAAGGCGTCAATTTGGTCAACAATCGGATCGCCTTCTACGTGGAAGCGCACATTGGCGTAACCCAAAATTGCGCCAAAAATAAGCGATAAAAGAACTAAGATCCCGATAGCGAGTAAAACAGTAAACATCGTCAGGCTCCTAAATCTGCACGAGGGCGGTGAAGCCCATGAAAGCTAGAGCCATAAGGCCTGCGGTAATCATACCGATGGCAGAACCTTTGAAAACAGTCGGTACATCCGCAACGTTAATTCGTTCACGCATGGCAGAGAACAGAATTAATACAAAGGAGAAACCCACCGCAGCACCAAAGCCATAAAGGATAGATTCAACAAAGCCGTTTTGTTTGCTGATGTTTTGCAGCGCCACACCCAAAACCGCGCAGTTTGTCGTGATCAAGGGTAAGAAAATCCCTAATACACGATAAAGCAGAGGGCTGGTTTTATGGACAACCATTTCGGTGAATTGTACAACCACCGCAATCACCAAGATAAATGAAATGGTTTGCAGGTATTCAAGTCCAAACGGCTGAAGTATGTAGGTATAAGTGAGATAGCTACATAGGCTCGACAATGTCAAAACAAAGGTCGTGGCCATTGCCATACCAATAGAGGTTTCTAGTTTCCCAGACACGCCCATGAAAGGGCATAGGCCCAGAAACTGTACCAATACAAAGTTATTAACCAGAATGGTACTGACCAGAATCAGGAGATATTCAGTCATCTCAAATCCAAAACATGTGGTGAATATTGTGTGATTTTAGATACTTTTAGAGAAAAGCATCTGCGAGCGTAACTATACCAATCTGCTTATAACTAACAAGACTAAAGCTTTTGTATTTCTAGTCCGATTTAGTATATAGATAATAAGTTATGCTTATATAAGTTTGGTTTATGTTTCTTTATTAATGCCAATGCCCACCTTATTAAGAATGTTTCTTATTAACTAAGGTGAGCATTGGTTTGTATCGCATTTTTTAGAACTTTACTGAGAAGCCCTGATGCTTGCTTAATAGTCGCTTACATCACGCGTTGGCCAGGTTTCGCGCCTGCATGAGGTTCTAGTAGGTAAATTTCTTCACCACCAGGACCAGCCGCCAATACCATGCCTTCTGACATGCCAAACTTCATTTTGCGTGGTGCAAGGTTAGCAACCATCACCGTGTGTTTGCCTTCTAAGTCTTCTGGTTTATAAGCAGATTTGATACCAGAGAATACAGTGCGAGTTTCGCCACCGATATCTAAAGTCAGTTTTAGCAACTTATTGGCTTTTTCAACGTGCTCTGCTTTGACGATCAAGGCAATACGCAAATCTACTTTCGCGAAGTCATCAAAATTGATTTCCGCTTCGATTGGTTCTTTGCTTAGTTCGGTTTCTGCTTGAGTCGGTTGTGCCGCTTCTTTAGCAGCCGCTTCCGCCGCGGCTTCTAGCTTGCCTTCTTCGATAATGGCATCGATTTGCGTTTGCTCAATACGACCCATTAGCGGTTTAAAGGTATTCACCGTACGACCAAACAATAATTCGCTGCGATTGTCCCAGGTTAGCTCTTTGCCTAGGAAAGCTTCAGCATCGGCGACCAAGTTTGGCATAACTGGCTTCAAGTATGTCGCCAAAATAGCGAACATGTTTAAGGCAACAGTACAAACGTCTTGCACTTTCGGTAACGTCGCTTCGTTTTTTGCTAACACCCAAGGTGCTTGCACAGCAATGTACTCGTTTGCCACATCAGCAAGACGCATCACTTCACGAATCGCTTTACCGTATTCACGGCTTTCAAAGTGCTCGGCAATCACTTCGCCCGCATCGATGAAAGATTGGATCATCTCTGCTTCGCTCACATCGCTGGCTAATTGACCGTCGAATTTTTTGTTAATGAAGCTCGCTGTACGACTAGCAATGTTAACCACTTTGCCGACTACGTCAGAGTTTACGCGCTGCAAGAAATCACCTAGGTTAAGGTCGATATCATCAACACGAGAATTCAGTTTTGCAGCGTAGTAGTAACGCAAGTATTGCGGGTCCAAATGCTTCAGGTAAGTACGGGCTTTAATAAAAGTACCGCGTGACTTCGACATTTTTTCGCCGTCAACCGTTACATAACCATGCGCATTAACCGCGGTTGGTGTGCGGTAGCCAGCACAGTCCAACATTGCAGGCCAGAACAAGGCATGGAAGTTGATGATGTCTTTACCGATGAAGTGATAAAGCTCAGCGTCAGAATCTTTACCCCAGTAATCATCAAATTCTAATCCTTCCGTACGATCACAAAGGTTTTTAAAGCTCGCCATGTAACCAATCGGTGCGTCTAGCCAAACGTAGAAATATTTACCCGGTGCGTCTGGGATTTCAAAACCGAAGTAAGGTGCATCGCGGCTAATGTCCCATTCTTTTAAGCCTGAATCCAACCATTCAGATAGCTTGTTAGCCACTTGGTCTTGCAAGGTGCCGCTGCGCGTCCATTTTGTTAGGAAGTCTTGGAAGTCTGGCAATTTAAAGAAATAGTGTTCAGAGTCTTTTTCAATCGGCGTCGCACCAGAGTAAACAGAGCGAGGATTGATCATTTCCATTGGCGTGTAAGTTGCAGAACACACTTCACAGTTGTCGCCGTATTGATCTTCCGCTTTACACTTAGGACAAGTTCCTTTGATGAAACGATCTGCAAGGAACATTTCTTTCTCTGGGTCATAGGCTTGCACGATAGAGCGAACAGCAATTTTGCCATTATCACGAAGGGCCGTGTAAATGCTGTTTGAGAATTCACGGTTTTCGTCAGAATGCGTAGAGTAGTAGTTGTCGTAACCGATTAAGAAGTCATTAAAGTCAGCCATATGTTCTTGGCGAACACCCTCGATCAACTCTTCTGAGGTGATGCCATTTTGCGCAGCTTTGATCATAATCGCCGTGCCGTGTGCGTCATCCGCACATACCGCTGTACAAAGATGGCCGCGCATTTTTTGAAAACGCACCCAGATATCTGTTTGGATGTGTTCCAGCATATGCCCCAAATGGATAGAACCATTTGCATAAGGAAGGGCGCTGGTGACTAAAATTTTGCGTTGCGTTTGTGCCATTTTTGATAAGCCTGCTGGATTAAAAAAGGTCGGGTATTCTATCAATAATTAGGTGCAGATGACGAATAAATAAAGCGTCTAAAGGATAGATAATCTAAAAAGGCGTCATTATAAGTCCCAATCTGTCGTGTGCAAGAGCTTGTCTCCTCTCATAGACCCGATTTTCCGTTTTCTAGGCTTGCTTTTCTGCAATTTGCCCCCAAACTTGGCACAACGTTATAAACTAAACACTCTTTAAGAAATCGTTGCGCGATGTCACGAGCGAAGCATAGTAGTCGAGCAATGGTGTCTTTATATTACCGCCTTACAAGGAATTCCCATGTTAACTGATGCCCAATTACAGGCGACTTTAGAAACCCTAATCGATGACAATTCTGGTCAAGCTTACGGTGCTGTTTGGAACGTCGTCGCAGATGATAGCCGCGTCCATGTCACCTTGACGCTAGGTTATCCTGCCCAATCAGAACAAGCCGTATTAGAAGCTAAGATAAAAGAGTTAATGGCGGATTCACGTAGCTTGGTGCTAGACATCGACTTTCAAGTCAAAAGCCACGCGACTCAAGGCAACATCGCAGGGCTAAAAGGCGTGAAGAACATTATCGCCGTGGCGTCTGGCAAAGGCGGCGTGGGTAAATCCACTACCACAGTTAACCTTGCCCTTGCCATGGCAAAAGAGGGCGCTCGCGTTGGTATTCTGGATGCGGATATCTACGGCCCAAGCCAAGGCATGTTGCTCGGCTTCGCCGAAGGCACTCGTCCTCAAGTGCGTGAAGACAAATTCTTTGTGCCGCCAACCGCGTTTGGCGTGCAAGTGATGTCTATGGCGTTTCTGACGACTAAAGACACGCCAGTTGCATGGCGTGGCCCAATGGTGACCGGCGCCTTGATGCAGATTTTGACGCAAACCGATTGGAATGATCTCGATTACTTATTTATCGACATGCCACCGGGCACAGGCGACATTCAACTTACCCTAGCGCAAAAAGTGCCAGTGGCAGGTTCCGTCATCGTGACCACGCCACAAGACATCGCTTTGCTGGATGCTCGTCGCGGAATCGAAATGTTCAACAAGGTAAAAATCCCCGTATTGGGCGTGGTTGAAAACATGTCGACGCACATTTGCTCCAACTGTGGTCATCACGAAGCCATCTTCGGTGACGAAGGCGGCGCGAGCCTAGCGAAAGAATACAACGTCAATGTATTGGGCAAACTGCCATTAAGCCTAGCGATCCGCGAACAGAGCGATGCTGGCCGACCAATCGTAGTAAATGCACCAGAAAGTGATACCGCAGGCATTTATCAGTCGATTGCACGCAAGCTTGGTGCTACCCTTGCATCCCAACAAGGCTCTGAACAAGGTGCGCAATTTGCCATGCCGACCATAAGCATGAGCGACGATTAAAAAAACACCGGAATCAGAGCGATCAAATAGAAAATTGAGGAAAAGAAATGCGTTTGTGTGACCGAGATATCATCAAAGCCCTAGACGAAGGTTCTATCGTTATCGAACCTCGCCCCGACAACAGCGTCATCAGCGGCGTATCTGTTGATTTACGATTGGGCAATTCGTTTCGCGTCTTTCAAGGTCACCCAGCGCCTTACCTTGACCTAAGCAGCTCAAAAGCCGACTTAAGCAAAGTTATCGAATCCGTTATGAGCGAAGAAATCATCGTCGAAGACGGCAAACCTTTCTTCATTCATCCGGGTGAATTAGTACTTGGCGTGACCAAAGAATCCGTCACCCTTCCTGACAACCTAGTTGGCTGGCTCGATGGCCGTTCTTCCTTAGCTCGCCTTGGCTTAATGGTTCACGTAACCGCACACCGCATCGACCCAGGTTGGAGCGGCGGCATCGTATTAGAATTCCTCAACGGCGGCAAACTGCCCATCGCCCTAAGCCCAGGCATGACGATAGGCGCCATCAACTTCGAAACCATGTCGGGGGCAGCGGAACGTCCTTATAACAAACGCGCCAACGCCAAGTACAAAGACCAGACTTCTGCGGTCGGAAGCCGAATCTCCGGCGAGAATTAGTTTTTCATTGCAAATTGGTTCTTTTAAGAAAGAGGCCTCGGCCTCTTTTTTGTTTTTATAGAAAGTCGCGCAACTTCGTCGCGTCGAACTGACTTTAATTGCTGAAGCTAGTTTTTTT